>Ga0067045_1002338_pt1 | contig 284174 bp, 205 predicted proteins | sample TerdegcTABiofilm_FD_59184 | JGI IMG/M metagenome (GOLD analysis project Ga0067045, IMG submission 59184) | Combined Assembly of (Gp0054472, Gp0054536) Wastewater bioreactor microbial communities from Singapore -Terephthalate degrading... | reverse complement strand
TTGGCAGAAAGAGACACCAGACACAGGGAACAGAGACACCATCGGAGGTAGGCTCTCAGACAGGTGAGCAAGCCGTGTGATCACCTTTCGTTGGGGAACTTGCGAGAACCTCAGCGGGGACTATTTACCGAGAAGCCCCCTCCCGCCGACGACGAATTCTGCTGCCTGGTCAACATGGGAAACATCGATCTCGTCGGCGCCTTCCAGATCTGCGATCGTCAATGCCACCTTCGCGAGACGGTCTGTAACACGGGTTGAGATATTGGAATCGCCAACGACTTGTTTGAATCGCTCCAAACCGGCTTCCGAAAATCGGCAGAACTCCTGAATATGGCCTGCCGGGATCGCTGCGTTATAGGGGATTCCGGTTCCAGCAAATCGGCGCGTTTGCCGATCTCGTGCTGCCTGGACCTTCTGCCTCAACCGGGAACTTTCTCCCTCGCTGGTGTCCGCAAACCGTTCGTCCAAGCTCAAAGCTTCCATCTCGACCTGCATGTCAATGCGATCGAGCAACGGACCACTGATTTTCTCTTGATATGATTTGACCCTTTGCGGAGTGCACGTGCACGAATCCTTGGGATAATAACCGCAGGGGCACGGGTTCATGGCCGCCACCAGGGTGAAACGTGCCGGGTAAGTGGCCGTCACTTTCGACCGCGAGATCGTGATCTCACCGCTTTCGATCGGTTGCCGAAGTGCCTCCAGAGAATCTCGGCGAAATTCAGGAAGCTCATCGAGAAACAATATCCCAAGATGAGCCAGGGTGACTTCGCCTGGACGGATCACATCTGTACCTCCGCCAAGGAGGGCTTGCTTGCTCGCCGTGTGATGAACCGCTCGAAATGGACGGTAGGAAACGACAACCCCGTCAGCATTCAAAAGACCGGCTGCTGAATAGATGCGCGTCAATTCAACCTTCTCATCGTTCGTCAGTTTGGGCATGATACCCGCCATCGCTTTGGCGAGCGTGGACTTACCCTCACCCGGCGGCCCAATCAGCAAGAGATTGTGACCGCCTGCCACGGCAATAACAGCGGCTTCCTTGGCCCGCTTTTGACCTTTGATACGTCCAAAATCGAGAGGTTTATCACCGACTGGTTCAAAGCGGATCTCTTCTTTCAGGACATTCTCCAGCTTACGCTCACCCTTGAAGAATTCGATCACCTCTTCGAGTGTGGACACGGCAGCGACGCGGCAACGCCGCCGGCCCGATTTGGCAGCAATCAGGGCGCACTCACGCTCATTACCCGCGGGAACAATCAGCGTCTGTTCGGGCTGCGCCACGTCTGCGATCGATAAGACCCCAGGAACACGCCTGATCTCACCATGAAGCCCGACCTCTCCCACCAGCACGAAGTCTCCTTCCACGGTCTCTGGCAAATCGGGAAGATAGCCCGAAGCCTGTAGCATGATGATCGCAAGCGGCAGATCAAGCCATGTCCCTTCTTTCCACAGACCAGCGGGCGTCAAGTTGATTTGGATTGCGACACGCGGTTCCGGAATCGCGTATTTTGTAAAGGCTGCCGAAATGCGACTGATAGCCTCCCGGACAGCCACACCTGCCATGCCCGATATATCAACGGCTCCGCGCCAGTGAGTGGGCTCGCGAAAGACCTGAACGGCCCGGGCCTGAACTTCGACAATGAAACCTTGCAAGCCAAAAATCATCCCTCCATTGAGGCTGTGATCTCTTCGCAGGAGTTCTTCCAACCAGACCTGATCCCCGTGACTCTGCCCAAAAGCTTGGCGGTTTCTTGCCATAACCTGTCCTCCCAAACCGTGCATACAGTGGCAAAAAGCAAATCTGCGGTTAAGCGACTTGTGGAACAAGACAATAGAACCAAGTCATTAGGGGCTGATCACACGTATTAACCACAGAACGCCCGCAATTGAAAAAGCCCCCATGACAGATCCGACCCCGCAAGCAAACGCCCACACCTACTAGAGTACAATCGCAAAGCCCATTATAACCCGCACGAACGAGATTCCAAGACAGCAAGTCTGACCTTGGATGGCAAAAAGAGAAGTGTGTCGGTTCGCTGTGAGAGAATGTGGAAAAACGAGTCCTTATTGGGCCTCAGATGTTCACCATTGGTCTCTGCAGATTACAGAAGTCAGGGCGGGGCAGGCATTGAGCAAAGCGACGGCGGTCGGCCAGGGAGTAATTCTCCAGCGTGTCTGAAATCGACAAGAAGACCCGCGCTCCCGCCACCGGAGCCGGGGCCGGGGCTATGAACGCCATCGGCACGGCGGTCACGGGCGGGATGCTGTCGGCCACCTTCATCGATCTCGTTTTTATCCCCATGTTCTTTGTGCTCATTTCGCAGATTCTTGGCAGAAAGAGACACCAGACACAGGGAACAGAGACACCATCGGAGGTAGGATCTCAGACGGAGGACTTTGGTTCGTAATGCACCTTTGTTCCGGATAAAGAGCGCGAGGATCAATTTGCTCGCACTTTGTCTGGAGCAAGCAACGTGCATGCCGTGTTCGTACCCCTGCGCAACAGCTTTTCAGTCTTTTAATTCGAGAACAATGCTGTTCGCGCCTTGGCCAACTGATACCCTCAAATCAGAGGTCCCCATCGAAAGATATTTCTTCGGGAATGGAGGCGGTGGTGGCGGACCGTAATCTTCTGTCCCCGGCTGCGGTGTTGCCACTTTTGGCGTGATAGTCACTGTGTACTCTCCTGCTGGGAGACCGTCACCAGGTTTCTTCCATGTCACCTGTTCAAAGTTGCCCTGTGAGTCCGTCACAGCCTGGCCAATCACGCCACCCTTTCCATAAAAGGTCACGTTTACCTCACTGACTGGTTTGCCAAGGTACTTTACCGTTCCTTTCACAGGAACACATCTGGGACCTCCACAACCTGTCATTGTGATACCGAGCAGCGCAAGTAATACGAACCGGATCATTGGATCCCCCCTCACTAGACTAACAGCCGATCACATGGCTCCCGACCTGGACGAACAAAAACATAGGCACCAAATGCCCTTAATGGACCGATACTCGAGCGGGTTGTTCCAAACAGACTTGGACCTTCAGACCAACGTTGCTAGACACCTCTGTATCGCCCTCTGAAGGCACACCCATTGGCGATGCAGATAATTGCGCTTTCGACAGGGGCAATTCGCAAATTGCCCCAATGGTTTTCCAACGACAGGTGTTCCGACCTTCTTGTCGAGTTGCTCAGGGCAAAGGCGCTGTTTCTCCGCCACCCTTCGTTGCCAATTGTCGATAAAGTGTTATGTCGATATTGTCGGAGACGAATCTGACAGCCCCGTCACCCAAGGCGAAATTGGCGCCTCCAGGATGCCGACTCATGAATGAATAATTGTTTCCCCAGTCAGTCCAGCAAGCGTTGAGGTCTACCACGCGGTTTCCGGTATTCTGACATTGGGCCCGAACGTTAAGCGGAATTGCGCACGTCGCTGTTACGCCATTAAAGTGAAACCACCACGTATGAGTGCACCACCGCGGGACCGCTTCGCCTATCATGAACGTGTTACTGAGGCCATCCGTGATTGAGGCAAGGGTGGTTGCACATGGCCGACCCGCCGTGGCACCGCGAAAGAATATTCCATTACCTGCATTCAGCCCATCGCCGGTCTGACCCCAGTACGTGTTCGAAAGGGGATCAGGCGGAACCACCTGAAAGTTCCCCCACTGCCAGTTTGCCCCAGCCACACCCTTGTAATTGTTAACAGCCCACGAGTCGCCCCGGTTCGCCCGATTGTCCATGATACCACGATTATTATCACCATCGCTCGGACACAAAAACGTCGGGATAACTCGCTTGGCCACGTAGGCATTGCTCGGCACGTTCGGATTACTGAGACTTCCATTCCGCGGGTCCAGCACGACGTCGTACGAGAAATCAATCATGTTGTAAAGCGCAATCTGCTCCACATAAGGCAACACTTGTGTCAACCAACTGGTTGACCGGCAGTCTGTCCCCGGGGGGTTAGAGTAAAGATTTGTGCCTATGCCGTAATTGAGGGGGAGAACTTTGGACCGATCCTCGTAATTGAGGCATGCCAAGGCCAACTGCTTGAGATTACTCGTACATTGGGACCTTCTCGCTGCTTCGCGCGCGGCCTGGACGGCCGGCAGAAGCAGCGCAATCAGAATGCCAATAATGGCAATCACCACAAGTAGTTCGACAAGCGTAAAAGCGGGCAGACGACGACCCATAGACCACCTCCTTCACCACTCCAGAGAGAACCTCTAGGACAAGAACACACCGACGTTTTGCGCAATCCTCGGTGCAGAAAACAAGCTGTTATCTTATTCGGGGGGGATTTTACTGCGCCGCGCGCAACATGTCAAGAAAAACGTCTTTCCGAATGACCGGTGGGACATGAACCTTGACTGCGGGTGGGGTAGTAGACGCAGGCGGCTCGGCGAGCCTGCCTCTGTTGCGCAGGTTGAACTCTTTGTGGGATGTGGCACCGCGACCTTTTGAAGTGCGGCGATTGATCGCCGCTTTGCGAAAAAGGCTCTACCCTTTGCCAGCAGAATTCGTGAATTGCCCCTACCTGTTGATCGCATTCCCGGGCCGGTGGTGTCTGCTCTTTGTTTATCCTTTCCCGCAGCAGCTGAGGCTCTTGCACAAAACTGGCAGTAAAACCCATATCAAGGAGTGGCCAACGTGCCCATCTTTTCTTTCAGTGCGCCCACGATAACACTGCCAGATGCACCGTGTGCTACGCCACTCCGCGCATTGGCCAATCATGAGTTCTGACTCACCTTTGCAAGGCACTGCTCATGGGGCAATGAGTGCAGCCGCCGCACTGCCCTGGTCCCGCACCATGGTTGCTTCGAAAGTGATGGACCAGGTAAGCTGCCGCCAGGGCAATTGTTAGCCAAACCGCCATGTCTTGCCAAATCGCTATCAACATCGGGACATCCCTTCGGTTGAGCCGCTGTGCAAGATAATACTTATGGATGGTGCGATAGGCCATAATGTAACGAATATCTAGCCTGTCAAAAATTGTAGAAGTGATCTGGTAGGTGGCAAGGGCCCCAAGATAGGCCAGCGTGGTCATATAGGCAAACGTAAAAATGGGCCAGCGCCAACTGTTGGTTTCGCGTCCGATGACCGCCAGGGTCGCGGCGCACTGGGCGCAAAGGGCATAAAAGACCATCAACGAAAGGGCCACCGGGACACCAAAAAGGGGGCGATTCGTCCCCTCCCAGACAGCCGACCTTAAACGGCTATGGAATTGAGGGGTTCCCGCAGCCGCCTCTTCGCTTTCGACCTCGCCCAGGTTGAACATAACGCCGAGTGTGGCCACGACCACTTCCCGGGCGGGGAAGGATGCAATAACGGCCGTACCGATACGCCAATCCCAACCAAGTGGGCGGAAGACGGGTTCAACGGCCCGTCCCAGTCGGCCCATAAGGCTGTTTCGCTGATAGGCCGCGGTGATCTGCCGGTCGATTTGTTCAAGTTCAGCTTCCCACTTCCGCCGCTGCGGCGACTGCGGGGGGAGCGTATCACGCAACAGGATGAGTTCCTGCTGCCGCCGAAGCAGGTTGGGGTCCAGGCTTCGAGGGTCGTGAGGGTAATAGAGAGCCGCCCAAACCAGAACGGAAATTGCGGCGATGACCGTCCCGGCATTACGCACAAAAATGACGACCCGCTCCCAAACCCGGAGAAAGATCGTCCGCGGCGATGGCCATTTGTAGCTGGGAAGCTCCATGACAAACGTCGGGGACCGACCGCGGAAGAGGGTCGTCTTCAGTGTCAGGGCCACCAGGGTGGCCATCACAATGCCCAGGGCATACAGGAGTGCCAGAACTAACCCCTGAAGGCCTACGAAGCCGCCGAGAAATCTTTGATCGGGAATAAACACGGCTATCAGCAGAGCATAGACAGGCAAACGCGCCGAACACGTCATGAGCGGGGCAACGAGGATCGTCGTCAGGCGGTCACGCTCATTATCAATGGTGCGAGTGGCCATAATCCCCGGCACGGCACATGCAAAGCTCGACAGCATCGGAATAAACGATTTGCCGCTTAGCCCGATCCGCGCCATGAAACGGTCCATGAGGAAGGCTGCCCGGGCCACGTAGCCGCAATCTTCCAACACCGCCACAAATAGAAAAAGGATGGCGATTTGAGGAATGAACGTCAGGACGGCCCCAACACCGCTCAGAACGCCATCCACCAGCAGGCTTCGAAAAGCCCCGGGCGGCATCTGTGACGTCACCCATCCCGCGAGACCCTCGATTCCCATGTCGATGAGAGAGTTCAAGGGGGCGGCAAGCCGAAACACGGCCTGGAACATCAAGACCATGACAACCACAAAAATCGCTGTTCCCCAAATGCGGTGGGTCAGCACCGTATCAAGACGGTCGGTCAGAGTGACGCGGGATTCGGGAGGAACGATAACCGCACCGTCCAGAATGTGGTGAATCCATTCATAACGGAGGCGTGTTTCGTCCTGGGGAATTTTGAAGCCACGACGTCGCAGTCGTTCGCGCGCCGAATGCAACAGCCCACGGACATCGCGTACTCGTTCACCGCAAAGGGCCTTTTGAAGAAAGCCGGTGGAATCCAGGAGGAGACGCCCCGCCCAGAACCGGTTGCTGGCTTGCGTCAGCCGATGCTGCTGTTCCAGTGGAGCTGTTTCCTCCTCTGCTGCCGCGGGTGAGGCAACTCGCTTGAGGCAATTCACTAAACCACGATCCTGAAGCTCGGCCAGCAGATGATCGCACTCTTCGATAAACGGTTCCGGCAGGATAGAAACCATGTGAAATTCGCCGGATGAAATGGCCAAACTGGATAACACCTGGCGCAAATTTCCGATGCCAAAGCCGCGGTGGGCCTGAACGGGAACCACGGGCACGTTCAATCGCCGGGACAACTCCTCCGTGTTGATTTGTATTCCCCGGTGTTCCGCCACATCCATCATGTTTAACGCGATGACGGTGGGAATGCCGAGTTCCAGAAGTTGACTGACGAGGTAGAGGTTGCGTTCCAGATTGGACGCATCCACCACGCAGATGACGAGATCCACAGGGTCCACTTCTGGCTCGCGCCCCAGAAGGACATCGACTGCCACCAGTTCATCACGGGAGCGCGGAGCCAAGCTGTATAGTCCGGGCAGATCGATGACTTCAAAAGAGTGTCCCGCAAATTCGAATCGGCCCGTCCGTTTCTCCACCGTCACCCCGGGATAGTTTCCTACCCGTTGATAAACGCCCACGAGCGCGCTAAAAAGCGTCGATTTCCCGGTGTTGGGATTCCCCACCAGGGCAACAGTCAAGCAACGTTTGCCAGAGGAAACGACCATAGATGTCGTCGCAGAACATTCGGACAATTGCCCGATTCACAAAAGTCGGTATTCGATGGGACCGTAATCGTCCGGGAGATGACAACAATCAAAACGAACGTTTTTCGATCAAGACTGGGACATCGCCGCGGGCCAGGTTACTGGGCCTGTGGCGAAGAATCCTGAGCGTCGTCACAGGGTACGGAATCCGGGATCATCGTTGCCCGACCCCAGCCGTGTCGGTGGCGATGTCCATACTGCCCAGGCACTGGGTTGACCAGGATTTGGACGTGGTCATCTGCCCGCACCGCTAGTTTGCATCCCCCGAGACATACAATGCAGGGATTGCCTGACCGGAAAACACGAATCACCGTTCCCGGTCGCAGGCCCATCTCTTCTAAACGATGGACAACATCTTCGGGTCCGCTTAAGGACACGATCTGTGCCTTTTGTCCGGCGGAAAGCTCTTCCAGCCGGACAGTCTGGGCAGCCGGCGGATTGTCACGCCAGAACCCATGCCTTCCCCACGCGAACCTGATCATAATGTCCTCGTCAAGAATTGGAAAAATCCGCCAAAACGACAGCCGCTTGGCTGAAATATCTAGCCCTGCTCAAAAATGATGCCGAAGACCGCCCTCGGCGGCCCTAATCTCAATAAGTGGAGCTTGTTGAGATTCATTCTCATTTTCATCACGTTAATCATACGTTGGTTTCGGGAACAATACAAGCACCAATTTCACCACCGGGTGGGTGATTCGCCTCGCTGTGTACGTGCCGGTTGGGTTGGAAGACCCGGCGGACGCACGTGGCTCGGCAAACTTGCCCATTTTTCCACGTGGTTGAAGGCTTTACCTTTCACCAGTAGGGGCAATTCGTGAATTGCCCCTACCATTTAATGCATCATTCACACTCGTCTTGGCAGCTCCGTCAGATCGCGGTTTGATTGTGGTGTGGACCTGTCCAAAACATGGAGAAGAAGAATCCGAGTTTTCCATGTGGGGCACCAACGTGAACTGGGGGCCTCTTTGTGGTAAATTGCGAACACAAAGTGGGAGGGACCACCGTATGATTCGCGCACTTGGCGTTATTGTTGCATGCTGTCTCCTCGGTTCGTTGGGTGAAGGTCGGGTTTTTGGCGATGACCCGAACTCCTGGCCCATGCTGGCTCACGATGCCACAAGGTCGGGCGCAACGTCTTTTGAAATTCGTCCCCCATTTTCGCGGAAATGGTACCGTCTGTTTCCTGAAGAAGGGATCATGGCGGGCGTTCAGCCAATTTCTGCCCGGGGACATGTCTATGTTGCCACTCTTCGTGGGGTTATCCATGCCATCGACTCGGATTCGGGGAAAGATCTCTGGACGTTCCAATCGGGCGGCTCAATCCTGGCCTCGCCGGCCTGCGATGATAGGCAGGTGTATTTCACGGCAACCGATGGAAAACTTTACGCACTGGCTCAAGCGGACGGACAACTCCGTTGGACCTTTGCAACAGGGCAAGCCGTGTGGAACTCTCCGTTGCCTGTCGCAGGTAAGGTTATCTTTGGCGGACGCGACGGGCACGTTTACGCCGTCGATGCGACCACCGGAAAACTCGCATGGCGTGGCGACGTGAAGGCCCCCATTCTTTCGTCGCCTGCCGCTGACGTTGGCAACAATCGTGTCTTCTTTGCCTGTGAAGACATGCGCGTGTATGCGTTTTCGTTGAGTGATGGTCATCTCCTCTGGACAAGCGAGCGTTTGCCCGGGGTCTCGTTTCGTGGATATTATCCTGTGATTGCCCCCGACGGCTCAGTCCTGGTCACCACGACGCCCTTGTACGGTCAGGACGAGATTCAGGACATTCTGCTGGACGCTGTTCGGGAGATCTTTGGAGAGTGGGCGTCCTGGCGGCACACCAGGGAGGAAAACGAGCGACTTCGCCAAGCGAATTTCGAACTCTTGGCCAGGCCTGAAACCTATCCTCGGCAAATGGAGGCTATTCGCCGCCGTCTGCTGGAGCACCCCGAGTTTCAGACATTCTTTGTCCTTGACGGAACAACGGGTGCCCGGCGGTGTGTTCCACCCATCGTCTATGCGGAGAGCATGAATGGCACGGGCATGCCACCGGTGGTTGCACCGGATGGGAAGGTGATCGTCAAATACCAGGCCCTCTTGAGGAGCCGTTATGAACATTATTCACCTTTTTTGAACGTGGGTTACCTGAATTGTCAGACTGGCGAGATCGTCCCCATCATGGATCAATCACGGACCTACGGATGGCACGATAGCCTGCTCCTCGTGCACGACGAACAGTGTGCCCTAGGTGTGGCCGGACGAATCCTGATCAACACCCACCAAAATGATGTCAATGCTCTGGACTTGGCGACGCTCAAAGGCTACACGGAGCCGTTCTGCCGCAACATTCATGAACCGGCTCCTCATGAAACCGCAGCCATCTGGAGGAAACTCCTGCACGAAGAGGAGTTACCCATTGGAAAGGAATGGCTTGCCCAGGGGACGGCCGTTTACGGCGGAGGTTCTGTCATCGATGTTGCCGTGACGGTGGCTGATGATGGATTCTACTACCTGCCAACTCACGAGTTGAACGCAGGCTGTGCCGTCATCGCGTACCGGATGGACAAGAGCGGCACAGCGCATCGGGAAACGATGTTGCCTCAGACGCCATTGACCAATGATGAGCAGGAACAACTTCGTTCCCGCCCCTGGGATTGGGATACCTTGCGGTCACCGCGACTTGCGCGATTGTGTGGGCCATTGGGAAACATTGTGCCCTCCGCATCGGAAATATCTTCGGCTGAGACACCCCCAGAGCGTCTTACCGATGATCAACTCAACCATATGATATTGCAGGCTGGGGAAGCTGATACCATTAGCTGGCCAAACGACCCGTCTTTTGCGACATTTCAACGAATCCTGGAAAGTGAGGTTGAGCGGATCATTCAACAGGCGGGGCGGCCGTTTGTCTTTCCCGCGGGCAAGCATCCCCAGGAGGCCTATCGTTTCTTTGCCGATCCAGCAGAAACCCTTTGGGCGCTCGCCCTGGCTTATCCGTTTGTCGGCGACCAGGAGAAGCAAAGGATACGAGGGTTTGTCGAAGGGCATCAGCAAGCCGGTGGGGTTTTTGAGCCGCCTTTCGGAAAATCGACCTGGAACGAAAAGGACGTGAAGTCGCGATCATTCTATGATGTCCCAAAGTTACCCCGATTGGTCTTGGACGATCGTCATTTTGATGACGCCACACGACTTTACGTGTTCTGGCTTTGGGCGAGGAGGAGCAATCAAATTGAATCCCTCCGAAACCACTGGGCAACGATCAAGGCCCGAATGCAAGTCGATTCTTCAGCTGGAGATGTGGACCTTGGCAACGGTCGATTGGCAGGCTGGATTGCCTTTTGCCAACTCGCCCGGCATTTCGGCGATGGCGAAGCCCTGGCGTTTGGCCTTCAACGGACGCGGCAACTGATCCGTGATCGCCTGCAGTATGAGTTTTCTCATCAGCGGCTGGGGTTGATGCAGGAGGCGAAACAGCAACGGTACGTCTTTGCGCGATGGCGGAATTTGACGTCTGAGGTGGCCGCCATCTTACGGGAGTGTGCCCTGCCCATTCACAAGGAGCTTTGGAGTATTTACGTCCAACATCATCGGCCCACGTGGTGGCTGGCTTGGAATGTCGAAACAGCGTGGCGGAACGAAAACCCGTTTGCGCTCCCGAGCATGAGCGAGGAGATTTTCGCCGCACAAGCCCTTATCCTGCAACGTCCGCCCCACGAATTAGCCCCTTGTTTGGATGTACCGTGGTGCCAGGGTGATCTCTTTTTTGTCCGAAAACTGGCCTACGCATTGTCTGCGATGGCGCAGGCAGATGTATCCTCACGAAGTATTCACCGGTAAGGTGCATTCACGCCATGGGAATGGATTCTAATTTTATGAATCGCAGTGACCCTCGTCGAATTGACTTCAGGTCTCGAAACCGCGGGGATGTCTGACCTTGGTCGGAATGCTCGAGTAAGTCGGCAATAACATCATGTGTCGCGTACCTTACTCTGCCGAGCGGGTGACGCTAGAGCGTCTGCAATCCCTTGGTAGGGGCAATTCATGAATTGCCCCTACCGTTCGCCGGCAATTCGGCATTCGCCACTTGGGTAACCTGCACGCTAATGTTTTTGAACGCGCCCAAAACTGTGCTGGACGAGGTCGGATTTGTCGCTTGCGCCGGTTTTGTGAATCGTTCAGACTGCGCAGGCGCTAGTGGATCCCGAATTTGGTAAACTAATCTTTATTAGGGGAACATGTCCTCCCCTGCTCCTGGCTTCGTTGAGGGGGTTTAAAATGACGATTTTTTCCGATTGGGGCAGAGACAAACAACTCTTCGGGAATTATTTGCCGAGTTAGAGCTTCTAATTGATTGGTCCTCCTCGGGTATCGTATTGGGAGTTGTAGTCCGGTGACAAGAAAAGGTCCCACCTTTATCTGACTGAGTGGATTCTGGGCGGCACTGGCTAGCAGGAGATTCAAAGATGCGTGGTCGAATTCTGCCGTTCGCTCTTGGTGTGTTCAGCTTGGCGATAGCGTGCGTCACATGGGGGGGATGGGCGGACCTTGTGGCGGAGGAAACCCCCAAGGCAGCAGCGACAACTCCTCTCCCACCCGACGCCAACGCGCTGCCAAACGTTCCGCGGGCCGTCGCCGAGGCCCTCCAGGATCGCCGGTATGACGATGCGGTCGTGGCTATTGATGCCCAGTTGAAAACGAATCCTCCGCAGGCCGACTATCTCACCTACTTGAAAGGTCGTGCCCTCTATCTTGCCCAGAAGTACGACGAGGCGGTGACGGTCTTTCAAGAAGGTGAGAAAACCTTTGCGAAAAGCCCTTGGTTCCACTGGCTTCAGTTCGGTCGGGCACTGGCCCTGGCAAGAAAAGGGGATTTTGCCTCCGCGGAGGCGATGTATCGCGAACAGGCCAAGAGGCTCCTGTCTTTAGAGCGAAAAGACGAGTTAGCAGGGATCTATCTGGAATTTGCGGACCGTCTTTTCGACCCACCGAACAAGGTGGAAGAAAAACCGGATTATGTGAAGGCTCGGCAATTCTATGAAAAGGCACGCGACCTTGGCCCCAGTGCTCCGCTCCTGGCCAGGGTCCTCTTCCATATTGCAAGATGCCATCAGCTTTCGGCGGAATGGGACCCAGCGGTGGCCGCCTATCGTGACTTTATCCAGCGGTTTCCTGAGGATGCTCGAGAGATCACAGCCCGGCTCCATCTGGGCGAGTGCCTCATGGATTCGGGAAACCCCGCCGAGGCTCGCCGCGTTTGGGAGGACCTGCTTGCGAAGTATCAAGACCGACCGTCGCCAGAAACAGCGACGGCCGCCTTTCGATTGGCGGAGACTCGCGGAATGCCAAACCCAGCAAGCGATGAGGAATTGAGTTTGGGAATCGCGGCCTTGCGACAATTCCTGGAAAAATTCCCGCAAGACGAACGGGTGGGGCAGGCATACCTCATCATGGCGCGGGGGAATATCGCCCGTCAGCGGTGGAACGACGCGGTCGCAGTCCTCGAGGAATTTCTATCGGATGCGCGGGCGGAAAAGGCCAAAGAGCGTGCGGATGCCATGTATCTTCTGGCCGAAGTCTATCGACAGCAACAGCGATTTCAGGATGCCATCGGGCTGTGGCGGAAATTTGTCCAGGAATTTCCCACACATCCCTCCTGGAACGATGCCCAGACCCAGATCATCGAAACCGAGTTTGCGGCCGCCTACGACAAATTCGCTCGGGAAGAATACGACGCGGCGCGGCAGGCTTGGGAGGCTTTCTTGCAACTTCATCCTCTGGATGGTCGCGCCTCGAAGATTCTTTACCTATTTGGCGAGATGAATGCTCGGCAAAAGAACTGGGAAGCTGCCATCAGTGACTGGCGACGATTGACCGAGAAATATCCCGAAGATCCATGGGGGCAGCAGGCCCAGCTGGCTATTGCGCAGCTTTACGAAACTCAGTTACACGACCCCGAAAAAGCACTCGAAGAATATCGGAAAGTTCGCGGTGGTGCTCTGGAAGTGGCAGCGGCAGCCATCGCGAGATTGACGGCAAAGACCATGAGTGTAGAAACCCCGCGTGTTTACCGCTCCGATGAGACGCCCAAAGTCCGCCTGATCACCCGTAACATCGACAAGGTCTCGGTCGCCGTGTATCGCCTGGAACCCGAAGCCTATTTCCGAAAAATGCACACGCTGACAGGCGTGGAAGCGCTCGATGTGGCCCTGATCGATCCTGATACGACCTTTGAGTTCGCGATTCCGGATTATCAACCGTATGTCGAGCTGGAAAGTTTTGTTCCGATAAATCTTCCCGGTGGCGCCAAGGCAGGAGCCGCAGCCGTCACGATCAGCAGCACGACGTTTGAGGCCACGACCCTCGTGCTCCAGAGCGATCTTGATGTGATCGTCAAGTGTTCGCGAGAAGAAGTGCTCGTCTTCGGACAGAATATGGGGACAGGCAAGCCGTGGCCGCGTGCCAGGGTCCTCGTGGCTGGTAAGGACGGTATTTTGCATGAGGCAACAACAGGCGAGGACGGCGTCTTGCGGGCCGCCATCCCCGCTTTGGCACAGTCTGAGGATATTCAGATTCTGGCCATTGCCGACGGCCACTTGGCCTCCAATGCTTTGTCCCTTGCCGGGTTGCAACCAGCTCGAGGATTGACTGACAGGGGATTCATTTACACCGATCGCCCCGTGTATCGCGCAGGACAGATTGTCAACGTACGGGGGATTATTCGTTTTGCAAAAGCAAAGAAGAATGAAGCAACCGGCGAAGCGGGTTCTCGGTCCGCAGATGAATTGACTGCCCCCGAGGGTCAGTCATTCACCCTTCAGGTTCTTGATCCGGAAAGCCGCACCCTGAGGCATATTGATGTCACGCTTGATCGATTCGGATGCTTCCATGATCAGTTCCTGCTGCCTCAAGAGGCCGAGCCGGGAGATTATCGCGTGGTTCTTTCCGATACATCGAACCACACATTCCAGGGGAACTTTCGTGTGGAGGTTTTTCAGCTTGAGCCGATCCAGGTGACCGTGGATGTGCCGCGGCGAGTGTTTTATCGCGGCGAGAAGATTGAGGGGACGATTCAGGTGGAATATATCTTCGGGATGCCGTTGGCGGAGAAACTTGTTCGTTACAAGTTGGCTGATCAACCTGTCCAAACCGCCATGACGGATGCCGAAGGAAAGGTGAAATTCAGCTTCGAGACCCGTGATTGCCTGGAGACGGCCACGTTGCCTTTCACGGTATCTCTTCCCGACCGCAACATTATCGTGACAGAAACGTTTGTGCTTGCGACACAGGGATTCTCGATCGAACTGACGACACCCCGACGGGTGTATCTCCCCGGGGAGAGTTTTGAAACCGAAGTAAATGTCCACGATGCGGCGGGGCAACCGATTGCTCAGAAACTCACTTTGAAGATCCTTAAACGGACACGGACAGGGCGTCTCATAGGTGAGGTTCAGGTGGGGGAGCAGGCGATTGAAACAGACGCGCAGGGTTCCGCAAGACCGGTGTTGCACATTGATGAAGGCGGTGAGTACATCCTGCGGGTTGAAGGCACCGACCGATTTGAGCATCTTGTCGCTGCCCAGACTGAAGTGAAAGTATCAGACGAAAAGGACGCTGACCGGCTTCTCGTTTTGGCTGATCAGCACACATACCGTGTGGGAGACGAGGCCAAGCTCCGTGTCCACTGGAAGGATGACCCGGTTTTGGCCTTGGTGTGTTTTCAGGGAGCTCGTATCCTCGATTATCGGCTTGTCCCGCTGAAGAAGGGGGACAACGAGGTTACAGTGCCGATCACAGCCGAACTGGCGCCACAGTTTGAGTTGAGTGTGGCTCTGATGCGAGATGTCCGTGAGATCGCGGCCAAAGCGGAGGTTCCCGTTTTTCGTCCCGCAATTGATGAATTCAACGATTCTAATTGGGGGGCAGCGAAGACGATCGAAGTGCCGCGGCGATTCTTCGAGGTTGTGGCCCCGTTCTCTGTGGAACGCGATCTTAAGGTGTCGTTGCAATGGAGGATTGCGGGAGAGAAAAAGGACGGGAACAACCCGGCCATTGTGCCGCCCGGTTCCGAGTTGGAGGTCACAGTGACGACCACCGATGCCCAGGGAAAACCCGTCCCGGCTCAATTGAGCCTGGCCATGGTTGAGGCATCGTTATTTCAACAGTTCGGCGATGTTCCGTCCATTCGTGAGTGGTTTCAGGGAGAAAGACGTCAAGGGGCCATCCGAACCAATGCCAGCATTGTCTTTTCTTATCATCCGACCACGCAGCCGATCAACCCGTTGCTGCTTGCCGAAGAAGAGCGGGCCGAGCTTGAGCTTGCCGAAGAGGCTGCCCGCACCGCCCTTGCCGCTTCGCGGCGGGAATTGGAGCGGGTGGATGCTAACCAGGCGGCACGATCCTTCGCCATGCCCGGCGGTCAGACTGGGTATGGAGGTTATGGGGGACTACCGGCTGCTGCGCCGGCGGAGATGGAACAGCTTGCCGACGAGCAACAGAATGGCCAAATGCCCGCCTCAGCAGGCCGCCCATCCCGGGACGGACGATTGCGGGCCAGTATCGAGGCTCGTGCGGCCGGAAAAGAAGAAGCAAAACGTAAACAACAGGTCACCGCTGGGGTAAGCGTTGACCGTCTTGGTGAATTGTCCTCCGAATTAGGACTTCTGATGCCGAGTGTTGAGAACCTGCAATTGGTCAGTGGGTCAACCCGTCAAAACTTCCTGGTTCTCGACAACAAGGGTCGTTTGCAGTATTTCGGGCAAAGCCAGCTTGCAAAGGTAGATGTCCGGAGTCTGTCGCGAGAATTGCAAAAAAGTGGCAGTGTTCTATTTCCCGAATGGACGCCCCACGAAACGGCCTTCTGGGACCCGGTGGTGGAGACCGGCGACAACGGCAAAGCCGTAGTGAAAATCGTCATCCCCGACAGGGCGACTGCGTGGAAGCTTTCAGCCAAGGGTGTGACCGTGGACACCCGGGTCGGTGAATGCCGGGCAGACCTTCAGGTCAAGAAAGACCTGTTTGCTGAGGTCAGGGCCCCATTGGCGATGCACGAGGGAGACCGGGTCGATCTCCCAGTAACGATCCATAACGACCGGCTCGAACAGGGCGTCATCAAGGTCGTCAGCCGTGTGACAATCGGTTCTCGCACGGTGACGGAAACGAAGTCTCTTGACGTCACTCGCAAGGGACTGCTCACGTTGAGTCTGCCAATCAAAGCTGATCTTCCGGAGGAGGTACAACAGGCCATTCGCAGCGCCGAGAAGCCCGACCAATTGGCAGAAGCCCTGCGGCAGAATCTGGACCTGGAAGTGAGTCTCCTCGTGGGTAACGACGAGACGCCCGTCGATGTCGTTCGGTACAGCATCTTCTTGCAGCCCCGAGGGGTGATGGAATTTGCCTCAACCGGGGGATCGGCGAGCAGTGACACAACCGCGTGGTTGGAACTGACGGCGTCGCCTGAGTCGCCCTGGATCATGGAGATCTTGATTGGACCTACAGTGGAACAAAGCCTCAGCGATATCCTCTTCGGAAGTGCCCAGCGGTTCCTGCCCCCGTGTGCCGAAGGAAGTTCTTTGCTGGAAAGGACAACATCCGATCTCATGGCCGCGGTGGCCCTGCAGAACTACCTTAAAGCGATCCAGTCATCCTCGGGCGAGGTCGGCCAGATGCTGGATAACAGGATTCGCTCGGCGATAAGCACACTCGTCGCTGCCCAGAATAAAGATGGCGGTTGGTCGTGGAGCGGCGCCAAGAAAATGCGAGTCGGAACCGGGGAGGTTGACGTTTCTTCCCATCCAGAGTCATCAGCACGGGCGTTTTGGGCTATCAGCCTGGCAAGACAGGCAGGTTATGCTGTGCCTCAAGCGACGTATGACAATGCGGTTCAATACCTGGAAAAAGCGATCACGCAAGTTCGTGCGGACGATATGGAGATTCGTTCCGTGCTTGTTCACGCCCTGGCATTGGCCCAGCGAGCGGATTTCGCCCTGGTCAATCGTTTGCACCGTGAGCGTCAAAGTCTCTCACTTGCCGCAAAACTCTATCTCGCGCTGACACTGGCGATCATGCAGCGGCAACCCATGGCTGCCGAGGTTCTTAAGCTGGTTGATTTCTCAAACGCGGGAGAAACGGCGGCTGGAGGAACGCAACGATCTGTGGCGCTATCCCTGGTTGAAGCTCATGCGCTCTTTGCGATGACGCTCCAAGCGATTTCGCCCGAGTCGCCACAACTCGCGACAGAAATCGATTGGCTGTTATCGCATCGTGCCGGTCATCGCTGGCTTCCGGATCGTGCAACTGGTCCGGCGGCCCTTGTCCTTGGCCAATGGTTTGCCCGAACACGTTTTACGGACGAGAAATATCGTTTGACGGTGTTTGTCAACGATTTCCAGGTGGGCCAGTTTGATTTTGATCAAACGGCCGTATCACAGTCGATCCTTGTTTCGCCAAAGTTTTTCGTGGGTGGGCGGGAACGGATCCAATTCCGTCTGGAAGGCCGCGGGCGATACACGTACCAGTGCCTGGCCCGGCGTTTCATCAAGCCCGAGCAGGCCAATCGTGGTTATTATGGATCATGGCTCCGCCCGGCCCCGCTGGAAGTCGATGGTCGTGAGGTTCCACGTGGGACGAACAGCGGCGGAACCGAAGGTGTTTTCGTAAAGCCGGGTTGGTCTCTGTCGGACAATCGTGTGACTGAGCTTCCCGTGGGCAAACAGGCCATTTTTGAGATCACGGCGGCGCCGCGCACAATCAAGGCCGGCCCCACGGTGGACCAGTTCGTCCTCACAGTCCCGATTCCTGCGGGGACCTCTGTGGTTCCCAAGTCTGTGGTTGGCCCGTTTGATCGGTATGAGCTTCGAGCAGGTGAAATCGCGTTCTTCTTTGCCCAGCCCAGGGTTGACGCGGTGACTGTAAACTTCCGCTTGACCGGAACAGTCCCGGGACAATATGTCGTCGAGCCGGCTGTCGTTCGCAATGCCCTGGATCCCACAGCTTATGCCGTTATTCCACTGTCATATACGGGAGAACAGCCGATCACTTCGTTAAAAGTCCTTCCGGAGGGAACGAGCAGCAGCGATGCCTATTTCCTGTCACCGCTGGAGTTGATCGCCCTGGGGAAATCGGCATATGCGAGGAAGGATTGGAAGGAGGCAGAAAAGCACTTCGCGGAACTGTTTACCAATCCGAACTGGCAAGTGATGGATCAAACAGTCAAGGAGCTTGCCCCACTTTTAGTCGATATTTACCTGGAACTGAATCAGCCGGATAAAGTCGTTCATTACTTTGAGATCCTCAAGGTCAAGTGGCCCGATTACGAAATCCCGTTTGACAAGATCCTTCAGATTGCCACATGCTACGAGCGGCTAGGCGAGTACGAACGGAGCTTCCTGATCTTTCGGGCAATCCTCGAAAGCAGCTTTGTCAACGACAGTTACACGGCAGGATTTCTCGACGAACAGAACGAATTCTTTCGCAGCGTTCAGGTGATGAACCGTCTTCTGGCTGAATATCCGCCTGAACCCTATGCTGCGGCGGCGCGTTATGCGCTCGCACAGCGGGTTTATGCCAAGGCCGGCGAAGCGGCGACAGATCCTGTGTTGCGTAAATCCAGAATCACCCGGGTGCATCTTGTCGGCGCGGCCTGGGAAATGCTTGATCGGTTTCTGACGGCCTTTCCCGAAGACCCTGCTGCCGATCANGCCGCCTTTGCCGCTGCCAACGCCTTGCTGGACAGCGAGTTTTACGATCGGGCTGCCGAGGCTGCTGCCCGTTACGCACAACGTTACTCCGATAGCCCGCTCCTGGATAGCTTCTGGTATCTGATCGGCTACTGCCGCTATGCAGAAGGCCAGCACGAGCAGGCCATTGAAATGTGCCGCAAGGTCGCTGAGTGGCAAAAAAAGGACGCGACGGGTCGCGTGCAGGAAAGCAAGAACAAATGGCAGGCCCTGTACATCCTTGGGCAGATTTACCACAGTCTGGGTCAACCCTTGCAGGCAATCGGTTATTACCAGTTGGTGGCGGATCGTTTTTCGGATGCTAAAGAGGCCATTGATTACTTCAAACGAAAGTCTGTGACACTGCCGGAAGTCACTTCCATTAAACCCGGTGAACCTGCCACCCTAACCCTGCGATTCCGTAATATCGCGCAGTGCGAACTGAAGGCCTATCGCATTGACCTGTTGAAGTTCACGCTGTTGAAACGGGATTTCTCGGGGATTATCGGCATCAATCTGGCGGGAATCCGGCCCGAATACGAGGAAACACTCAACCTGGGCGAAGGTCAGGATTTTCGCGATCGAGAACATCAGGTGAAATTACCTTTTGAGAAGAACGGCGCCTATCTGATCGTCTGCCGGGGTGATGACCTCTATGCGAGTGGCCTAGTCTTGATCTCGCCACTCAAGATGGAAGTTCAGGAGGACGCCGTTTCCGGGCGTGTCCGCGTGACCATGAAGGATGCAGATGGTAACTTTGTGAATAACGTCCATGTCAAGGTTATTGGCAGTCGAAATGCCGAATTCGTTGCCGGTCGCACCGATTTACGAGGTGTGTTCGTCGCCGACGGCATTCAGGGACGGGCTACGGTCATCGCGCGAAAGGAAAGCGATCAGTACGCCTTCTACCGGGGGCAAACGGACCTGCTCCCGGCTCCTCCGCAGCCAGCTCAGCCTCCCGCACCGACAGATAAAAAACCTCAGGCTGCTGGCGAGGAGCGTCGCGAACTGCTGAAGGGATTACAGGAAAGCAATATCATGCTCCAGCAACAGCAGATCGAAAACCTGCGACAGAACTATCAGCAGCAGCGCAAAGGCGTGGAAGCTTCGAAGGCTTTCTAAAAAACGGCAAGGACTGAAATCCTGGTGGCCTCTTTGCGGGATCGAAGGGTCAGGCGGCATCCCCTTCAGGATAGCGCGGCAGACGTATTCGGAAAACGGTTTCCTTGCCCGGTTTGGATTGCACGTCAATTGTTCCGCCGTGAAGGGTGACAATCCGCCAGGCCTTGGAAAGGCCCATCCCCAAACCGCGGCCTGCTTGTCGCCCTGAATAAAACGGATCGAAGAGATGATCACGAACCTCGGGGCTGATCCCCGGACCATTGTCTGCGATAGAGATTTCCACGTCGGTTGTGTCGGCCCGGATTGCCAGCGATACAACGCCGTTCTCGGGAACGGCCTCAAGGGCATTTTTCACAATGGCCCCGAGAACTGTGAGAATCTGAGAGCGATCAGCCTGTCCTTGGAAAATCTCCAGTGAATCTGGGCAAGTGGCCAATTCTAACCGAACCTTTCGCGCTGCAGCCTGCGGCGCGTATTCTTCCATAACCGTTTGCAGAAGCTCAAAGTAATTCACGGAAGCCAAGACAGGCTTCGGTGGTCTGGCAAAGAGACGGGCATCGGCGATCATTTCATGGGCGCGCTGCGCCTGCGACACAATGGTTGCAAGCATCCGTTGCCATTCCGGATGCGTGGCCTGCCGCAAAAGGAGTTGAGCGTGGCCCGAAATGATGGCAAGAGGATTGTTGATTTCATGGCCCGCACCAGCCGCAAACTCGGCCATGGCATCGAGCTTGGCCTTTTCGAGGCTCTCCGCGAAATGGGCATGAAGCGCGGCGACCCACCCGGCCACCACCATCGCCGTATCCCAGAGCTGTCGGCACTCGGGGAGGCGACGCCGCCACCGACGTGCTAAACGACACGCCGTTTGGATTGCCTCGAGATTTCCCTCTTCCAGAGGAAAGCGACCTAGAGTCTCCAAGGGTCGCCCTTCTCCTGAGAGAAGTTCTTGAACATTCGGAAGATCGTTTGCCTCCAACTCTCGCCCGGGCAGTGACCCCTGCGTATCCGTTTCGGAAGAGGTGGGGCCAAATAGCAGAATCTCCAGACCGCCTCGACCCAGCCGCTCCAACCAACGGTCAAAAATCTGCACAGTCTCAAAAGCCGCGTTAAGGGGCGAGTGATTCTCAGGCCCCACGATATGCTGCAACGTTGCCGCAAAATCCACCGGTTTCTCTGGGAAGAACAGTCGCCTAACTGTGGCGACTGCCGCAAAGGGAATGAGTCCCAGGGCTTTCCGGGCGTTTAGCTGTGCATATCTTCGCGCCAGCTGCTGGACAACAAAGACCTCGCGGATACTCTGAAACACCTGCCGCTTTCTTTCCGCCGTGCGGTTCTCTCGCGGAGTGTTCGTCAATTGCAGGGGCAGGTACCCCTGCCCATTTGTAAGACAATCCTGGAATTGCCGAAGGATAAACCGTCCCAGGGCAAGTTCCGGTTCGTCGTCGTCAGCACGCGGCTCCGTATTCGGCAATGTGGTTTGCAGGAGGATGACGGCCAAACTTAACGGATCATTGGCCAGGATCTTGCCGACAAGCCGAGGCAACCGACGATCGTCTGAACCGGCTCCAGGCTGGCCATCGGTTTGACGGAGACGTCCCGCCGCAAGCAACAGCACGGACGTTAATCGCACGATGGTTGAATCAGAGATCGGCAGGACACCGCCCGGTGCTCGATCACAGACGGCCCAGTGCATTCGGACTTTCTCCCGCGTACGGCGTGAGCAACCCCACCCGTCGGGTGCACTTATAGTTTCTCTGGCCCCCGCGAGTCAGCCGCCTCGACCGAAAGACGAACTAGGCCGTTGCTCGAACAGGAATGTCCAGGAGCTGACAGATTCGCTCCAGAAGATGTTCGATTTCAAACGGCTTGTGAAGGAAGTCGTTCGCTCCCGCAGCTTTCAGCTCCTGGATGCGATCCTCTTCCACCATGCCGGAGATACACAGAATTCGGATATCATTCAGATTGGCATCCGAGCGGACGACGTAGCAGACGTCCTTTCCGTTAATATCCGGGAGCATGATGTCGAGGACGATCAGGTCCGGATGGTACTCTTTGACCATCATTCCGGCCCCAAAGCCGTTGTTGACGGTGCGGACTTCGAATCGACCGTCACGTTCCAGGACGTCGCGGATGAGTTCAACCAGCTCTTCATCGTCATCAACGATGAGGATCTTGTGTTTCGTGTTTTCCAGGTTATCAATCGGAATTCCGTTTTCTCGCATGAAAGCGATCAACTGATCGCGGGGAATGCGACGGAATCGGCTTCCCGGAACGCGAAATCCTTTCAACTGGCCAGAATCGAAGCAGCGAATGATCGTCTGCTGACTGACCTTACAGATCTTGGCCGCTTCACCGGTTGTGAAGACGGTCTTACTCGCGAGTGGTGACTGACTGTTCCTTTTCTTGGCCACGGTTCTCGCCGGAATCCTCCAAAGGAGACCCCAGCCCTCTGGTCGGCAGTTGGCCGCAGGTCTCTGGTCCTCCGTGTCTCACCATCCGGGAAACAGGCGAAGGTTTTACGGTTTCCCGCAAACCCTGCACCTCCCGTAGCTGCCTACAAGCAGCAGGCTCATCCGGTTCTGCCGACTTTACCGAATTTGCCAACCGCGGATCATTATACTTTCGCTAAAATCCCTGTCAATACGACTTTTGCGTCTTTAACTCTCTTGCCTATACCCCGTTACGTCCCCAAGACTTCCTCGTAGGAATTTTTTTCTGAATTACACCTGGAAAACCGTGGCATTTGTAGAAGATGGGAGTGATCCAGAAAGAAGAGATAGGTGACACGACACAAGCCGCCGTGGGCAATCCTCATGTTCCTTTAATTGCCCACGATGCCGGGCCACGATTTGTTGCCCAAATTAAAACGAGTTTCTCCAGATGCAAGGAACGTTGGACTAAGCCTTCTTCTTTCGGCCCCGTTTCCTGACCGCGTCCGATCCCGCTTTGGGTGGCCGACCGGGGCGTCTTTGCCCTTCGGGAACAACTTTACCGGAAAGAGATGGCCGACCCCGGCGTCGTTTTTGCTCCGATGGGGACGGGGGTTGCTTGGTCTCTTGCGTTGGTTCCGTCACCTGAGAAACAGTCTGGGATGCCATGGCGGATTCCATGCCCGTCTCAGGCTCGGTCTTCTTTCGTCGTCCTCGCTTCCGCTGACCTTCTGGTGACTCCACTGGTGATGCTGCACTGGCTCCAGCGGCCACTGGCTGTTCCGCCACCGGTGCCGGAGCCACCGCCTGACGTGTTTTCTGATTCTCCCACGCCTCAAGACGCTCCAGCGACTGCGGATCCAGTGACTTCATGATCTTGACGACCTGGGGTGCGCGATGGTCGGCCCAGAACTCGGCGCCAAGCTCGTGGAGCGCCCATGCGAAATCCCGGCCCTGGCTTTTCGCGATTGCCCTTTCGAGTCCTCCGACCGTGCCGGAGATCACCTCTGACTCATCAGCTAATCCAAGGATATTCAAAACCCGCAGTGTTGCTGCGTCGAGAGGTATCGTGTGTCCCCCAAGTGCATTCTGCACGACATAGGCGACCATAAAACGGGTCACACCCTCGATCTTTTGAAGCCGCTCAACGGCTTGTCCAATGGGCAGTTTTTGCAAGTCTTCTAAGTCAAAGGAGTAAGATGATTCAAAAACGTATTGCAGGGCTTGTTTCACCCGCTGGGCGGCAGCGACTGGGTCGGGGAGGCCGCTGCCCGCGTCAGCCAAATCACGGACCGTGCTGACCCGGACTTCGTTCCAATCGAAGAATTCCTCTTTCAGGGTGGTGAAAACGCGGGAGGCAATTTCATACCGTGTATTTTCCAAAACGGCCGCAAACACAAGATTCTCCAGAACAGGCCGTTCTGCGTCAGCCGGTCTCTTTCGATAGGTTTTACTCAACAGCTCAAAAAGACGTGTCACTTGTTGCGTGCGACTCGCAGGTGTCATTTTCTGTTTTGTCCTTTTCGGTGAGGATTTTTGCCGGGCCATGGGAAATCCCCCGATCAAAGGTCCCCTGTTCCTCAACCCAAATCGAATCACTTATCGTCAGTCGTTTCCGAATGATCTGACGGCTGCGTTGTGTTCTCATCCGCCGGGGTTGTTGTGTCCGTGGCGGCTTCTTGATCGTCGGTGCGTTCCTCGTCCTGGGGTTCTTCTGATTCCTGGGCACTGGGCTCCGGCGGCAGGACCTCGGCGAGAATGCGAGAAATCTCAATGGAGTGCTTCACCCCTTTATCCAAAATGAACTGCAATCGGGGAGTCCATCGTGTTTCGATCTTTTCTGCACAACGGCTCTGGAGGAACCCCGCTGCATTCTGCAATCCCCGCAGCGTCAACTGCTGTTTTTTTTCGTCGCCCATAACGGAGACGTGAACTTTCGCCGAGCGCAAATCCTCAGCAACCTCGACGTATGTGACCGTCACATCGCACACCCGCGGATCCTTCAGCTCGAAAAGGATCGCTGAGCTGACGACATGCCTTACGGCTTCGGCCAGTTTGAGAGCGCGTCGCGAACTCATGGCGATCTCCTTTTGCGAAATGCACGGCACAAAGGCAGACCACTCATTGCCATCACACGAGAGGTTGACGCCAGCAGGTCATTTGAAACCATGAGCTTAATTGGTCGATTGGGTAGCCGTTTCCAACGTCCGTTTGACCTCCTCAACACGATAAGCCTCCAGGATATCGCCCTCCTTGATATCGTCGAAACCGGCCAATTTGATCCCACATTCAAACCCTTCTCGTACCTCGCGAACGTCATCCTTCTCTCGTTTGAGTGACTCGATCGGATAGTCACCCACGATTCGATTCTGGCGGATGACCCGGACTCGGGCGTCGCGCGTAATTGTCCCAGAAAGGACCCGACACCCAGCCACGCTGCCCACACGGCTGATATGGAAGACCCGCTGAATCAAGGCTCGACCGAGATCGACTTCCCGTTTTTCGGGCTGGAGAAGCCCTTCCAGAGCGGCCTTCAGATCATCCGCAACCTGGTAGATGATGTCATACCGCCGGATTTGAACTTTCAAGTGTTCGGCCAGTTCGCGAGCATCTTCATCCGGAACAACGTTAAAACCGATGATCACCGCATCAGAGGCGTCGGCCAAATGGACGTCTGCGGCAGTGACTCCACCCACAAGGGCCTGCAAGACCTGAATCTTGACCTCTGGGTGTTCCAGTTTGGCAATTTCTTTGAGGATGGCCTCGATCGACCCACGGGTATCGGCACGAAGGATGATATGAAGTGTCTTTTTCTCCTTCTCGCCCAATTGCTCCAGGAGGTTCTCCAGTGTGACGTGGCTCCGGGCCTCGGCCATTTCTCGCCGGCGAACGGTTTCCAATCGATGCTCGGCAATTTTTCGTGCTTTCGCTATATCATCAAGCACAACGAAACGACTTCCGGCCTCCGGCACGATGTCCAGACCGATCAGGTCCACGGGAGTAGCTGGCGGGGCCTCCTGAAGTCGTTTATGGGGTTGAAGCGGATCGTACATGGCCTTGATCCGTCCGTGGGCCACATCGCACACAAGAATATCCCCGGGACGTAACGTCCCTTTTTGGACCAGCACTTTTGCGACCACCCCACGACCCGGTTGAAGTGAGGCTTCCAGACACGTCCCGCAGGCTGGACGATCATAGTTGGCCTTCAGTTCATACAAATCCCCCAGGGTGATGAGGGTGTCGAGTAAATCGGGAATCCCTTCTCCGGTCAGGGCGCTTGTTCGAATGACCTCTACATCGCCGCCCCACTCGGTGGGAACGAGACCGAGACCGGTGAGCTGCTGCATCACGCGCTCGGCCCGGGTTCCGGGAAGATCGATCTTGTTAATGGCCACAACGATGGGAACATTCGCCGCACGCGCGTGATTGATGGCTTCTTCTGTCTGCGGCATGACGCCATCGTCGGCGGCCACAACCAGAACCACGATGTCCGTGCAATTGGCCCCCCGTGCTCGCATGGCTGTAAAGGCTTCGTGCCCCGGGGTATCCAAAAAGGTGATGGGACGATCATTCTTGACGATTTGATAGGCCCGAATGTGCTGGGTAATACCACCTTTTTCCTTGGCCGCTACGTTGATTCCAAGAATCTTATCGAGCAACGACGTTTTTCCATGATCGACATGCCCAAGGAACGTGACGACCGGCGGACGCGGTCGAAGGCTGTCCTCTGGATCAGGGGCGTTCCAGACAGCGTTCAGTTCTTCTTCGGGGTCCGATTCGGCCTTGAAAACAACGTCGGCGCCCAGTTCTGCTGCGAGAAGCTCCGCCATTTCCTGGGTCAAGGTGGCGTTGATATTTGCGAGAGTTCCCATTTCAAAGAGCTTGGCAAGCACCTTTTGAGCCGGTAACCCCAACGCCTCCGCAAACGTTCTGACGGTACAGGGAAGTTCGAGCACGACGCTGCTTTTCCGAGGGGCCGCTGTGGAAACACTCCGCGTTCGACGCAATCGTGTGGGCTGGACGGTGGTGGGTTCGAGGTCTTCGTGTTCCTCTTCTTCCTCTTCGACCCGGACAACCTCCTTCTTCCGTTTTACCTTCCCGACGGGTCCTTCTCCAGTCTCGATTTCTTCTTCTTTGGTTCGCCGGCCTTTTTGACGCGGCAGAACCGGCATCGAGACATCGCCCTTGACTTCTTCCTTTTCCTTCTTCTTACCTTTTCGCTTTTCCTCCTGCTGGCGCAAGAGGTGCTCTGCCAAAGGCATTGCCCCCATCTTGGATGCGCGAATCGCATCTGCCGGCAACTTGATTTCTGGTTTTTGCGGTGCGGGTTCCTTGGGCTTGGGGACCGGTGCGGGCTTCGGAGCTGGAAGCGGTGCCAGTTTGACTAACCGCGGACGCGGCGGCTCTGTCTTGCCTTTTTTCTTTTTTTCTCCTGGCTGCGCCGGTTGTTGAGTCGTTGCCTCCCGCCGGGATCGCGGAAGCACAGGGATCGGACGGATCGCCGCCAATCGCTCGGCCTCTGTGGGTGGTAAAACCGGCTTCGGAGGCTCCTCCCCTGTTTCTGCTGATGCCACGGCTGATGTCGCCGCCGTCACCTCACCTTCCGGACTTGGTACAACCTCCTCGGTGGACTGCGGAAGTGCTGATGCGCCCGAGATATCGGCCTGGGTCTCCCCCTGGGTTGTTGGCGTCAACTCAACCGGAGGGGGAGCACTCGCCATTTCAGCCGCCTCCGGCGGAACGATTTGGGCATCGGTGGTGACAGGAGGCTCAGGCACAACTGCGGTCACGGCCGGCTGTTCCTGCAGTTCGGCAACCGCGGGCACGGTGGGAAGCTCTTGCTCGACGACGGATGGCTTTGTGGTATCCGGGACTGCTACGGGCGGTTCAATGACCTCCGCGACCGGCTCGGTGACAGGCGGCAGTTCCGGCAGGGGGACTTCAGAAACCGGCGGTGCAAGGGCTTCTGCGACGGCTGGCGTTTCGATCTGGGATTCAACCGGCGCATCCGCTACAACAGGGACCGTTGGTGCTTCGACGGCAGGGGGAGCAATTGGTTCGGGGGCAGGTGGGGTGACGGGAACGGCCTCTGCCGCTGGTCGAGGCTGTGGCTCCGGACGAGGGGCCGGGCGTTCCGGTTTTCGATCGAGAACCGGAACCTTTCCGGTCTTTGTTCCGGCTGGCGGGATGTAATCCTCCCGCTTGAATACCGGGACGGCGCCACTATCAGCGGCGGTTGGAGCGGCGCCGCGAGCTTTTGCCCCACGACTTCGCTTCAGGTGTTCCTTGATCAGGTTCACCTCGTCATCTGTCAGGCTGGCCAATGGCGAACCTTTGCCGAGATTTAACTCTCGGCAAACTTCCATCAATTCTTTGCTTTCGAGCTTCAGTTCTTTCGCTAAACTATAAATACGTTGCGTCACGTACTCCCCTCCGGATTTCGGCGATTCGCCTCGCGAAATCCTCTCCCATAACAATCAACCAACCATCGGCAGCCTCCTTCGCCACATCGGGGTACGGTCTCACGGAACGTAACCCGACTGGTGAGAAAACCCGACAGGAAAACGGTTTTGGCAGCATCCAGGCTTTGGTATGCCCTGCTTGATGTCAATTGCCCCAGCTTTGCAACCTTTCCATGAGGATAATACCCCAAAGGGGTAAATTCTACTCATCGGCCATCATTACGTCGGTTGAGACTCGATTAACAAACGGCTGAGCCGTAATTTTGCACACTAGACTCCATCCCCCAACCCCGAAGAGGCTTCCTCCGCCGAACCTTCTTCCTCAACGGGTTCTTCCTGCGTGCTCTTGGTCTCATCCGACGGTGGTGGCTCGCCTTCGATACCTTCTGCTCGGGCGGCTTCTCGCTCCCGTTCTAACTGTTTTTGTCGCCGCTTTTCTTCTCTGGCCAGTTGTTCGGCTTCCTCGGCTTTCGCTTCAGCCTGAGCAATAATATGTTGGGCCTGGTCCTCGGTTAGCCCTCCCATTTCCATCAGGTCTTCAGGCTCAATAACCGAGAGATCATCGTAGGACAAAAAACCCTCGCCGACCAATCGATCGGCTAAATCAGGGGAAACTCCATCCAACGATGAAAACCCGAGGACGGCCTGCTCCAATTGCTCATCCAGCTCATCGCGGGTCATAATTTCAATATCCCACCCGCACAATTTGCTCGCCAGCCGCACATTCTGTCCCCAGCGGCCGATCGCGAGGGAGAGCTGATCCTCCGGCACAAGGACGATCGCTCGTCCCAGCATCTGACAAAGGATGACTTCCTCGACTTTGGCGGGCTGCAGCGAGTTGGGGATCAGGACCATCAGGTCATCATCCCAGCGGATAATATCAATCCGCTCGCCCGATAGCTCTTCAACAATATTTCGAATGCGATTACCGCGCAACCCGACGCAAGCGCCCACACAATCAACCCGTTGATCCACGCTCGCCACAGCGACTTTTGTACGATAGCCTGGTTCCCTGGCAATCGATTTGATCTCGATAACGCCGTCAGCGATTTCGGGAACCTCCTGTTCAAAAAGGCGAACGACGAACACGGGGCGAATGCGACTCAAGACAATTCGCAACCGGGTACCGGCTTTCTTGACTTCCGTCACCACCGCACGGATGCGTTCGTTGGGGTGTCGCGTTTCACCGGGGATTTGTTCACTTTTTGGAAGAATGGCCTCGGTTCGGGGGAGACTGACAATCAAGGCTCGCGACTCGACCTTCTGGACCGTTCCCGTAACGACCTGGTCGAGGAGTTCCTGGTACTCGTCGTAAAGGACGTCGCGTTCGGCTTCGCGGATCTTCTGAAGGATGACTTGCTTGGCTGCCTGTGCCCCGATCCGCGAAAGCTGTTCTGGGTCGATACTCTGATCACCGTAGCGGCCACTGATGACACCGCTTTTTCTATCGATTGTGATCGACACATCGGCTTGATCACCGTATCGCTTGCGCGCAACAGTAACCAGGGCCGCCTCAATACTTCTAAAGACGACCTCCTTTTCAATGTTCTTTTCCCGGTGGATCGCATCGACGATCCGCAAAAGTTCGTCGGGGTTCATTGATAACCTATGACTGATTGAGTGGTCCGAACTCCACACAGCATCCCGCGATGGGGACGTTTAACGACAAAAAAACCGTCCGCTGCCGTCGTGCAGCAAGTCGCCGCACAACCGGCTCGCGACGGTCAATTGAACGACACATTTAGCTCACGCCGTTCCGCGATTTATCCACCCATCCAGGCAAAACGGCTATCAACCTTGCAAAGCTGGCGGCAACTTACCTGCCTCGGCAGTTTTTTTAAGATATCGCTCCCGCAGTTGGGTGTCAAGCGATACCCAATTGGCAGCCTCGCAGCCGCCATTCTCCTAATCGTCCTATATTGCCCATTTTGTTCAGCTAAACAGGCGAACGTGACATAATCCGGATTTGTGATGCTCCTGCCTCTAAGCCAACAGGAACAGCGTGGCGACCTGCCTGTTGTACCACTTAAGAATTATAGGCAACCCCACTACAGTAGCTACGATAGATTTCGGGGGCGGGGTCTGGTGCGCTTTATTGCCTACTAACAGACGCGCTTCTTATACTAAATGCGGTTTCAAAAGGTGACTCCTTGGAGGACGAACTATGGCCTGGCCGTTCTTGCGTGTTGGCAACCAAACCGCGTTCAGTGCTCATCATCCCGATGATCCTTTTCGTTTCGCGGTGGATCAAGGATTCGACGCGTTTGAATGGTTTAACGATAAACGTCACGGCTGGGGGTGGTGCCAGGAAGATGTGGACGAATACGACCGGGAGCAAATCCGGCTTCTAGGCCAGAAACACTCGATCGCCTTCTCGGTCCACGCCAGATGCCAGGCCAATATCAATACCCCGGAAGGGCGTGACGACGTTTTGCGGAGCATCGAATTCGCCAAGGACATCGGGGCAACGCTTGTAAACGTGTACTATCACGGCGATCAAGGCCCCGCAGGTTTTGCGGCCTCTTTGTGGCCGTTAGTCGAGGCGGCGGTTCCCGCGAACATCCGGATAAGTGTGGAAAACACGGTCTTTGCCGGCCCCGACGAGCTGAATCAACTTTTCGCGGCGTTGGACGCCACCGATTGGTGCCGTCCGGGTGTGGTGGGCGTGTGCTACGACATGGGTCACGCCAATCTGTGTGCGGCAACCCGCTACGATTACGTGGGCTTTCTCAAAAGGCTTTCGCCAACTATCCCGATCATCCACCTGCATGTTCATGAGAACTGGGGAGATGGCGACAGCCACCTGCCGCTCTTTACTGGTCCTGCTGCACAGGATGATACCGGTGTGCGGACAATGCTGTACATTCTCAAGGACCGGGGCTTCGAGGGGCTTGTTATTATGGAGCAGTGGCCCCAGCCGGCCGAGCAACTGATTCATACGCGGAATCGTCTGCGAGACCTGCTTCGCAGTATCTAACTGCCTCCGCAAAGAACTTGCCGTGAGAAAAACGTAGGGGCAATTCACGAATTGCACCTCCACATCGGAGTACGGCGATTTATCACCGCTCCGTAAGCAAGATTTTCGACCTTACAGAAGCTTAAACACGGAGCGCTACTTCTGCTATCGTCTGTGGGATTCCAACTTAGTGTTCCGCGGTCTTTAGCCCGGACGTAAAGCCCGTATTCCCCAAGACCCGGCATCGTACCTATCGCGCATTACTGTCACGCGCAGAACTGACGCACACTCAGTAGTGGGAAGATAAAGACGGGTAGAGCTAATCAGTTGGAAAAACAGGGTAAATAGACAAACTGTTCAGGTAAGTCCGCTTTTCCTGTGGCTGACTGCTCAGAAAAAGCGATACACCCGATACGAGCAGGCTGGTCAGGTCAACTAGCCATGACGGGTTTGTGTCAATCGGTCTTTTTATTGCACTTGAGGGATGCCATGAACGCACGGATGTGGCTGAGTGGTGTGGTGGTTTGTGTACTTACGGCAGGCACTGCCTTGGCCCAGTATGGGCCGTACTATGGGGCTAGGACGGCGCCTGGCTGGCAGGGTACTATGCCCGTCGGCTATTTTGAAGGAAACGGAGGCCAAGCCCTTGCCCCGACACCGGATCAAGGTGCAACTGCGGCACCTTGTCCGCCTGAGGTTTGCGGTGCCGGATGTCTGCCCACATGGCAGGTTTGGGGCGAATACCTATATTTGCGACCGACCGATGCCGATGTGCCCTGGGCGGTGGCGATCAACGGTGCCATCCAGGAGCGTGCCGTTCCGATTCAGGTCAGCCGAGTGGCGAATGCCGACATTGATTACGACTCCGGCTTCCGGTTTGGCATTGGCCGCGCTCTTGATGAGTGCGCGAGCGTCGGCGTCAGCTACACGTTCTTTGAAGGTCACTCCAACGATTCCCTGGCCACAGATGACCCTTACGTCCTCCGGTCGCTTGTGGCACATCCGGGGACGCTGACGGGCGCGGCTGATTACCTCCGCGGGACCGCCAGCAATGATGTGGACTTCCAGTTGATCGACGCTGATTACCGGCATGTTTTTCGGAGCAACTGCTACGGTTCGATGAACTGGCTGGTTGGTGCGCGTTATGCCCAATACGTGCAGGATTTCAACTCAACTTTCGTCAATAACGGGGTTGAGAATGTCCTCACCGAAACCAGATTCTATGGTGCTGGATTGCGGCTGGGACTGGAAGGTGAACGTCATTCTTTGCGTCGAGGTTGGTTGATCTACGGACGCAGCACGGCGAATTTCGTCGCGGGCGACTTCCGGGCCCGTTATCAGCAGAGCCAGTCCTATGATGTGATCGAAGTCAACACGAGTTGGCGAGCTAGCCGCGTGGTCCCGATTCTCGACCTCGAACTAGGTGGCGGCTGGACCAGCCACGACGGACGGTGCATGTTCACCGTCGGCTATATGGTCAGCGCCTGGTTCAACGTCGTCGATGCAGATACCTTCATTCGCGGTGTTCAGGCCAACAATTTCAGCGACATGGACGATACCGTGGTGTTCGACGGTCTGGTGGGTCGTGCCGAAATTCGCTTCTGAGACCAGCCCCGGCTGAACATCTAACCCGTACCATCCTTCAAGTGCAATTTGACCCGCCGAGCGTTCTCGGCGGGTTGCTTGTTTCTTGGCCACAGGGCACCACATTACCTGGTCCAAAGCGACTCAAACAAGGCCAGTTGTTGCAAGCACTTCGACCGCGCGGTATAACGTTTGCCAAGCTGACGATCGCCAGGAATACTGGCGAAGAGTCATCTCGGCTATGAGCACCCGTGTTACTATCCTTTTGTGAACGAGGAGTCCCCCCGATGAACTTATCCCGCCTTTGCCGTGCTTTGGACTGTTGGGTATTTTTTGGTGTTGTGATACTGATTGTCACGTCAAGAGGAGCATTGCTGGGTCAGGATTTTTATGTCTCGCCAGAGGGTAACGATGCCTGGTCAGGAAAGCTGGCCGCACCGAATGATGCCAAGACGGATGGGCCTTTCGCGACACTTCAAAAGGCTCAGCAGGCTGTCCGTGAGCTGCGGCAGAAGGAACCCAATCGCGACCGTCCCGTCGTTGTTGCAGTTCGGGGTGGACGTTTTTTCCTGAGTGAACCGCTGCGTTTCGCGCCGGAGGATTCCGGAACGGAGAAGTCACCTACGATTTATCAGGCCTATCAGAACGAGCGTCCCATCATTTCTGGCGGCGTGGCGTTGACAGGCTGGACAGTCGATGACAAAGGGCGATGGCACCTTGTTCTGGAAGATGTCAAGGCGGGGAAATGGAACTTTGCCCAGCTTTTCGTTAACGAGCAGAGACGGTACAGACCCCGTCTGCCGAAAAAGGGTTATTACACCATTGCGGAGCGCGTTCCCCCACCGGCCGAAAAGCAAAAAGACGGTGACGACCGAATTCAATATGCTGAGGCCGAATTCAGTCCACAGTGGCAGAACCTCGGCGATGTGGAGGTGAATCTCTTCCATCAGTGGTCAATGTCCCGCATGCGAGTTGCCACGATCGACGCCGACAAAAAGCTTGCGGTGTTCAAACGTGGGACGGGCTTTGATTCGTACTGGGCACAATTTCTGAAAGGTAATCGTTACTATATTGAAAACGTCAAAGAGGCCCTGACCGAACCCGGCGAGTTCTATCTGGATGTCGCCAAAGGTGAATTGATTTACATCCCACGGGCGGGCGAGGATCCCAAGACGGCCGATGTCATTGCCCCGCGCCTGGAAAACCTCGTCATCTTTGCCTGTGATGGTGCCAGCAAGCGATGGGTGGAAAACCTTCAGTTCCGTGGACTCATCTTCGCCCATTCCAACTGGGTTTGCCCCGAAAATGGGCAATTCTATCCGCAGGCAGAGGTTGGAATGGACGGCGCTGTTTCGGCCATTGGGGCACGAAATATCCTCTTCGATACGTGTGCTGTTATCCATACCGGCATGTACGCCATGGCATTTGGTGAGGGCTGCCGCAATTGCCGTGTGGAAAACTGTGAACTGGTGGACCTGGGGGCCGGTGGTGTGAAGATTGGCCATGCGGGTTCTGCCAACTGGCAGGGGGCCAGCCAGAGGCCACAGGGAGAAGAAGCTCTTGTGTCTCACATCACCGTGAAGAACTGTACCATCGCTCACGGTGGACGGCTCCATCCGGCTGCGGTGGGTGTGTGGATCGGTCATTCAGCGTACAACACCGTTGAACACAACGACATTTTCGATTTCTATTACACGGGGGTTTCGGTGGGGTGGACGTGGGGATACTCCGACAGTCCCGCCCATCATAACGCCGTCAATTACAACCATATCTACGACATTGGGCAGTACGTGCTCTCTGATATGGGCGGGGTTTACACGCTTGGCGTGTCACCCGGAACAACCGTCAACCACAACAAGATCCACGATGTGTACTCTTTCAGCTATGGTGGCTGGGGCCTTTACACCGACGAAGGTTCGACGCACATCGAGATGGCCTACAACCTGGTTTATCGCACCAAGACCGGTAACTTCCATCAGCATTACGGTAAAGAGAACCGGATTCACAACAACATTTTCGTGAATTCGGTCGAGCACCAGATTCAAAGGACCCGTACTGAAGAGCACATCTCGTTCTTCTTTGAACGCAACATCGTGGCGTGGGATAATGATAGCCCTCTTCTGGGAAGCAACTGGAAGGACAATAACTTCCGGATGGATTACAACCTATACTGGCACAGCGGCAAACCTGTTGTCTTTCCTGGTAATTTGACGCTGGAACAGTGGCAGAAAGAGCGGGGACAGGACCTGCACTCGATCATCGCCGATCCCAAATTTGTTGATCCGGCCAAGGACGATTACCGGCTCCAACCTGATTCCCCGGCGTTCAAGCTGGGATTCAAGGCGTTTGATCCCAATGAGGCAGGACGCACCAGCCCTGCGGGGCTAACGGTGAATCTGCCGGAGGTACCAGCGGGACTTCCGAAGGGTGAATGACAGGTGAGCATCACTTACAACGTGCATCGGGAGGGTCTAACCATGGCTATCGAGCGCTCTGGTGGTCGGAGTTTGTGGGCAATCGGCGCCCTGATCTGGGTGAGCTTTTGTGGGGTATTTGCGAGGGCTGAAGAGCCAGCCTCGATATGGACGGCTCCACCCGAATCCCTCGCCAAGTGGCAGGCCATGCGATTCGGGCTGTTTATCCACTGGGGCCCCGTAAGTATCAAGGGGACAGAAATCGGTTGGTCCCGCGGAGCACAGGTCCCGACAGAGGAGTACGATGCTCTTTACAAACAGTTTAACCCTACCAAATTCAATGCCGACGAATGGGTATCCATTGCCAAAGAGGCCGGCATGAAATATCTGGTGATCACCTCCAAGCACCATGATGGGTTCTGCATTTGGGACTCGGAATTTACCGATTACGACATTATGTCCACGCCGTTCAAGCGGGATATTCTGAAAGAGCTTTCCGAGGCCTGTCGCCGCCAGGGGATTGTCTTCTGCACCTATCACTCGATTTGTGATTGGTATCACCCGGATTACCCCCTGGGGTCACCGGGCGGACGGACAAAAAAGCCCAATCCCAACATGGAGCGGTACGTGCAGTATCTGCATAATCAAACGGCAGAGATCATCCGCAAGTATGGACCGCTGGGAGTGATGTGGTTCGATGGCGAATGGGAAGAACCATGGAATCATTCCCACGGATTGGCTCTTTACAAGCACATCCGGACGCTCCAGCCAGATATCCTTATCAATAACCGGGTGGATAAAGGCCGCCGGGGTATGGAGGGCAGCACGGAAGGTCCAGCTTTTGTTGGCGATTTCGACACACCGGAACAGCGGGTGGGTACCTTCAACCGCGAGCGTCCCTGGGAGACCTGTATGACCATTTGCCGCCAGTGGGCGTGGAAACCCAACGACGAACTGAAGACCCTTTCGCAGTGCCTTCAGATTCTCCTCCGCACGGTGGGTGGGGACGGTAATCTCTTGCTCAACGTCGGTCCCATGCCGGACGGACAAATTGAACCCCGCCAGGTGGAACGCCTCAAGGAAATCGGTGCGTGGTTGAAAAAATATGGAGACGGCGTTTACGGGACCCGGGGTGGTCCGTTCAAACCTGGCCCCTGGGGGGCATCCACCTGTAAAGAGAACAAGATCTATGTCTTTGTCTTCAACTGGCCTGCCGATGGACCACTCGTTCTTCCGGCCATCAACCAGAAGATTGTTTCCGCGGTGGCCCGGACCGGCGGCGATGTGCGCGTGGAACAAAGCAACACGCAGATTACCGTGGCTTTGCCGCCAGATCAGCGCGACCCGCTGGTCACAGTTGTGGAATTCACCGTGAGCGGGAAAGCCTTCGATATTCCGCCTGCGGCGGTGCCTGCTTTGAGTGGCTCTCTCAGTGTTGGCAAGCCAGCCAAGGCATCCAATGTCTTCCAGAAGCAGGTGGCACATTATGGTCCCCAGATGGCCGTGGATGACGATTCCGAAACCCGCTGGGCGACCGACACCGGAACGCACGCCGCCTGGCTGGAAGTTGATCTGGGACAACCGTGCGTTGTCAACCGGGCGGTCATTGAAGAGGCTTATGCCCCTCGTGTTCAAGAGTTCCAGATCGAGTACGCGGAAGGCGATCAGTGGGTCACATGTTTCAAGGGCACGACCATCGGCGAGCGTAACGAGTTTCGTTTTCCCGCCGTGACAGGGCAACGGTTTCGGTTGAACATTCTCAAGGCAACGGAAGGTCCCACGATCTGGGAGTTCCAGCTCTTCGGCAGCGACAAGAAGGAGTAAGGAGGCCCATTGCCGATTTATGTCCCACTCGCGGATCCGTGTTGAGTCGCTTGACGACCCCCGATTGGCTGCTTATCGCAATCTTCCCGAACGAACGCTTCGAGGCGAGGCGATCTTCATTACAGAGGGTTGGCTCGTCACGGAGCGCTTGCTTCAAAGCACGTACCAAACGGAGTCCGTGCTGCTAGCCGAAGATTGTGCCGAGCGATATGCCGATCGAATCCCCGAATCGATCCCGGTTTACGTCGGTCCCCGAGAGTTGTTGTATCAGGTGGTGGGGTACCAATTTCACCAGGGGGTGCTGGCCGTTGGCAAACGCCGGGTTCTGGCTTCCGTACGAGAGGTGCTGCCTCCGCCGAGCCACCCCGGGCCATTGATGGTGGTCATCTGCCCACAGATCACCAAGCCAGAGAACATCGGCCTGGTGTTTCGTTCGGCTGCCGCGTTTGGTGTTGACGCCGTGATCCTTGGGGAACGATGTGCTGAGCCGTTTTCCCGGCGGATCCTGCGTGTCTCCATGGGGGCCGTGCTTCACCTTCCGCTGGCGAAAACCCGTGATCTCCGAGAAGAGTTGGAACTCATCAAACGTGATTGGCGGCTCGAACTCGTGGCGACGGTGTTGGACCCACAGGCCGTGTCGCTTCCGGATTTCGTTCCGCCGGAAAGGGTTGGTCTTCTTCTGGGCCACGAAACAGAAGGTCTGAGAGAAGGCTGGGTGGATCTGTCCGATCATCGCGTGACAATTCCTATGTCCCATTTGGTGGACTCCCTCAATCTGGGGGTTGCAGCGGGGGTTTTTCTCTACGAATTCCGAAGAAATGGTCTGAAAAGGAAATTGCCGTAAGGCGTTTCTCCACCCCGCAATGGTCCCCGGTTTACTTTTCGATCTTAAGTTTTACTAGCGTGAGATGGCCTCCACCGTGAGATGGGTTGCCGCCGATAAAGTCGAACGACATCAATTTTGCCTGCCTGAAATCACACATAAACCGTGTTTGTGGAATGAACGATGGGCAACGACGCGTTACTCACGGCTTGGGATTCGTTGTGGGAAGACGATGTTCGTTTTCCGCAATGTCATTCCCACGAACAACTTCGGCATCTCTTCCCGGAAGTTGGTATCGTCTTTGTCGCGTCGTTCGACGAGAACAAGCAACCCCTCGCCTATTGGTGCGACGCTCAATGGTCAGAACAACCGCGAACGACGATCAAGAGCCTGCGAAAATACTTGCCGGAATCGCTTGGGGATGCCGAATGGTATCCCTTTGACTACTGTGAATCGGCAGGTCTTCGGGGGTTCGTCGCACGCTTTGAGGCGGCAGGTCAATGTTGTGAGATGAAGCACCACCCGGCTGGTTTCGTGATTGGGTTGTACCACGGTTCAAACGAGGTTTTTTGCCAGGCGGTGCCATTGCTCATTGCATTCGCGAGCGCTCAGGGGATGCTGGCGTGGTTGGCTGACCGCTTGGTGTTTTACTGTACCAAGATCGAACAGTTGGAACAGGAGAAGTCTTCGCTCAAAAACTCGCATTCGGAGGCCGTAAGCATGGCCCTGGAGGAACATGAGCTGGTTCTCCTGGCACAAGAGAAGCAAAAAGCCCTGCAAGAACTCATCGAGGCAAAGGAAGCCGCGTATCGGGCCAAGAGCCAATTTCTGGCCAACGTTTCCCATGAATTGAGGACGCCTCTCCACGCGATCCTGAGTTACGCTTCTTTCGGCGTGAAAAAGATTGACACGGCAGACAAGAACACGTTTCTTCGCTATTTCCAGCAGATTGAGACCAGCGGAAAATCACTTCTGGCGTTTTTTAATGATCTTCTTGATCTATCGAAACTGGAGGCCGGCAAGATGCGATATGAACTGTCGGCCTCAGAAGTCGTTTGGATCATCCGTAGTGTGTTGGAGGAGTTTCGTTCGCTGGCGGAACAGAAACGAATCAAACTCGAATACCAGGGGCCCGAACGGTACGACGCCGAGTTGGATCCAACTCGGTTCGCTCAGATCGTGCGGAACCTGATAAGCAATGCGGTCAAGTTCACGCGAGAAACCGGGCACATTTGGGTAAGTCTCATTCCTCAGGACCAGGGTTTCTTGCTGCGCGTGGATGACGAAGGCTGCGGGATACCGGATGACGAACTGGATTCCATCTTTGAAAGTTTCTACCAGTCTTCCCGTACGAGGACGTCCGCTGGAGGAACCGGGTTGGGGTTGGCTATCTGTCGAGAGATTGTGCTCGCCCACGGAGGCCGAATCTGGGCCGAAAACCGAGTCGAAGGCGGCGCCCGCTTTTCTGTGGTTTGGCCGACGAATCGCCCTGGAAAAGAATCTGACGCCGAAAAAAACGAAGAAACCTTGTCGTCAACCGACTCAGCCACAACGGCTGAAAAACTCTAGTCAGCGTATCCCATCGTCTGTGGATCGGATTACAGATCAATCACTCGAAAACAACCTCTCTCCAAAAAACGAAGACAGGTTCTCGCTGCATTGAAACGGCCAAGATTCTCGCGCAAAATAACGGCTGGCTGGCTTGAATGCTGTCTTGCCGGCTTGATAAATACGCAATTGTTCCCCGCGTGCTTGTATCTCAATGCTTGTTTCCGTCCTGGCTGAGGGAGGCCCTTCCATGATGATTTGGCTTGGTCTTGGTGGTTTTGAACGAACGGTAGCGTTGACGTTGCTGATGGCTTTTCTGATGACATTTTCAGACCTGGTGAATGTGACGGCCTCGGAAACCACGGGTAGTCAACAACGACATAAGAAAGTTGTCTTCATCGCTGGGCCGCCGAGCCACGGATTTGGGAGCCATGAACACAACGCTGGTTGTCTCTTGCTGGCCAAAAAGTTGAAGGAAGCCGTACCCGATGTGGAGACAGTTGTCCACACCAACGGCTGGCCAAAAGGGAGTGACGCGCTGGCAGGGGCGGATGCGATCGTCATCTTTGCCGACGGCGGTGGCGGCAACATGATCGCCCAGCATTTAGCCGAACTTCAGCAAGCCATTGACAAGGGTGCCGGACTGGCTGTTTTACACTATGCCCTCGATATCACATCGCCGGAAGGCCGAGAGAAACTGAAATCGTGGATCGGCGGATACTACGAGATGTACTGGTCGGTGAACCCGTACTGGCGAGCTGAGTTCAAGGAGCTGCCCGATCATCCCATCACACGTGGTGTTCGGCCGTTTGCCATCGACGACGAATGGTATTACCACATGCGTTTTGTTGACGATATGAAGAACGTCACCCCGGTTCTTACGGCAGTCCCCCCGGACAGCACACGGGAAAGGCCTGATGGACCGCACAGCGGCAACCCCACCGTGCGTGCTCGAAAAGGCATGCCCGAACACCTGGCGTGGGCCTATGAACGGCCAGATGGTGGCCGTGGGTTTGGATTTACCGGAGGACATTCCCAGTGGAACTGGGCCCATGACCAATTTCGGACACTTGTCTTGAATGCCATCGCGTGGTGTGCCAGGATTGATGTACCGTCTCAAGGGCTTCGGACAAAGACCCCGACAATTGAAGAATTGCTGGCTGACCAGGATGAGCCGCCACCGGCGAACTTTCAGCCGGAGAGAATTCAGGAGCAAATCAAAAGCTGGAACCAGTGACGCTGCATGCCCCCCGAAGGGAAGGAGGTAATAACTTTCCAGGGAGACCGGTGGGCCTGTTGTCTGAGAGCTTTGACGGCAATTCATGAAGGTCCCTGACAGAGGGCGACGTATTCCTGTGGGCAATCGGGGTTCTGCCTGTTTGTGCTCTAGCTACGATATGGATTCATATAGACATGTGATAAGGTCCGATTCACGTAGGCCGTGTTTTGCGGTCGAACGCCTCGAGATTCTTCCCCAATGACAAGAGCGCGATTGAGAACCGATTCGCGATGGGCCTGGAAGACCGTGTTAAGGGTCGCCATCACGGGTTTGATCTTGGCGATCAGCGTCGTGGGTTTGGCGGAAGAGAAGGTCAGCGGGACTGCCACACCGCAGACATGTCGCGTGCTGTTCCTTGGGGATAATACCTGGCATGGCGGAACGTTGCGGCGTGTTCTTGAGGCCCTCGCCTCGGCTCGCGGTCAAAAGGTGGAGATCACGGAAACGCCAGCCAAAGGGCGTCCTCTGGGCGAGGTCATCGCTGGCTTGATTGAAAGCACGACTGAGAAGAAGCGATGGGACATCGTTGTGGTCTTCGATCATCCCCTGCGCCTTGTGGTCCAACGGGATCGGGATGAGCTGATCACAGAACTTGGGGCGCTCGAGGAACTGGCGTCGCGAACGATATGGGTCCTCCTTCCCTATCAAAAGCCGAATCTTCGGGTCGAAACCGAACGGCAGAAAATCCTCGCTCGGTTGTGTCCCCATAAGGACGTCTGTGTGTTGCCCCTGGTCCGAGTTTTCCATCAGGTTCGTCAACTAGGCGGTGGTGCAACCTGGCTGAGTGACCTAACATGGGAACGTCCAACGAGTTTCACTGACTACATCACGGCGTGTCTCATCACCAAGGTCATTTGGGGGCTGCCTCAACAATTGCCCAACGACATTCGGATTAGCGATACGGCGACACTCCATATCCCTGAGGAGTCGTTGCCTGTTGTTGCGAAAGTCCTTTCTGGTGTGGAAACAAGCGGTATCAGCGCGGGGGCCATTTCCGGTGAATTCGCGCCCGAACTGAGCGTTCCGCAACGACTTAGCAGTGACGGCACACCTTTGACGCTGACATCCGGTGTGATTCCAGGTTTTCTTGACTGGAACGATGATAACCGTTTCGAGTTGGTCCTTTGTGAAAGGACCGTTGGTCGATGGGAGGTCTGGAAATGGCCGGATCCCGGATCCGTCTTGTCGCTTGTACAGGACGCGAGATTTCCGGCCAGAACGGTAAACCCAGAGATTGTGGCCTTGATCAATTCTGGGGCCACGGTCTTTCAGATTATCGATTTCGACTATGATCGTCGCCCGGACATGTTGATCGGGACAAATGACGGAAAAATTGTCCTGTGTCGGGGGCAAGCGGGTATGGTCTTCGGGCAACCCGAGGTCTTCCGATTCCAGGATGGAAAGCCCTTCCAGGTCCCGTATCTTCATCGTGTGTATCTCGGTGAGCTTACCAAAGATGGCGTCTGGGACCTGGTCTTGGGCGACAAGGCGGGACAGGTCTTGGTAACATCGTTGGTGGAAAAAGAGGGCAAACCTGTGTGGTCCCCGCCGCGGCCCATTTCTATAGGAGGCCTTCAACTTCAGGTGGAAGGGGAAGCCTCGCCCGTCCTTGCTGATTGGGATCTCGACGGTACAACCGATCTTATTGTCGGTTCTCGAAATGGAGGTGTTCTCTGGATTCGTAATATCGGCTCTGGTAGCCAGGCCATCTGGGCGCCGCCGGTGAGCTTGGTCTGGCCCTGCGAGGAGGACAAGACTTTGCTCATCCCATATCGCCAAGGGGTAGAGCTTTGGGAGCCGACACCGGGCTGGTCAACGCAGCCCGCGATTGCCGATCTTAATGGCGACCATCTTCCTGATTTGTTCGTTGGCGATTCCAATTGCCGCGTCGTCAAGTACAGGGATCTGTCGCCAGACGAGCAGGCTGAGCTTGATACGCTGCTCAAAAAACGAACAGAGCTTCTTCAGAAAATCAGCCGTTCACCGCCCGAAGCGGTAACCGCTGATAAGGCTGCACTCTGGGAATTGACCCTGGAGTTAATCCAAAAATCGACTGACAAACGTTATGAGCGATGTGGTTGGGTTTGGTACTTCCAGCGGAAGTCGCTCGCCACACCGGATGAATAGGACTCCCTGTCCCCGCTCTCCAAAGTTGCGAGTCCCCCCGGAACTGTAAATCGCTTTTCCGGTCTTCCGGGGCTGAGATTGAACGTCAAAAGACCGGTCATGGCGTTGTATAAGTTCCCCGCGGTAAAAGGAAATGGCATCATCTTGTGAGTGTTGACGTGACAGTACGAATTGTCAAAAATCACTTCTGGAGGCGTTGCGGCAAAGTTACTTTGGTAGTAGGAAGTTTGCCGGTGTGATAGATTGTCGTTTTTCGGCAGAGATTCGTAGGCTCGACCTTTGCACGGAAAGGGTTTGATCATGGCGGAGCGTGGTGATCGACGTCAGTTTCTGAATCACGGACTTCTGGGGGCCGTAGGTGCGGCTGCCGCCCTGAGTTTGGAGGAGAGGATTCTTCTCGCGGCACTTGAGCAAGGCGCGGCGGACAAGGCCGCGAATGCCCAGGCGGATGAGCGTCCCATGCCCTATGGTCAGATTCGCAACCTCAAGATCAGCCGCATGTTGATTGGCGGCAATTTGATTGGCGGCTGGGCACACAGCCGGGATTTGCTCTACGTTTCTCGGTTGTTCAAGGCCTATAACACTGACGAACGGGTGTTTGAAACGCTTGCGTTATGCGAATCGCTTGGGATCAACACAGTCCAGCTCGATCCCGCCTGCATTAACACGTTTCACCGTTACTTAACGGAGCGCGGGGGCAAGATGCAGGCCCTGGTCTGCATTCATCCTGATGCCGACGCAGGAAAGGTGCGGTCCGAGATTGAAGACCTGCTGAAAAACGGCGCGACCTTCTTGTACACGCACGGCGAAGTGACAGATCGCCACACAATGGCGGGTCGGCTTGATATCCTGGCGAAGGCAATGGAGTTGATAAAGGAAGCAGGGGTTCCAGCCGGAATTGGGAGCCACTCGCTGGAAACACCCATGCAGTGTGAGGCCCAGAATGTTGGGGCTGAGTTCTATGTGAAGACGTTCCATCAGGACAAGTACTGGTCGGCGACTTTGCCAGAGAAAAGACAGGAATGGTGCTGGTATCTGCCGCAGGGACAGGAACCAGGAACATATCACGACAATATGTGGTGCCTTGATCCGGACAAGACGGCGGAGTTCTTCAAGAGCGTCAAGAAACCCTGGTTTGCCTTCAAGGTCCTGGCGGCAGGAGCAATCCATCCCCGAATGGCGTTTTCGTACGCCCTGAGAAACGGCGCCGACTTTCTCATTGTTGGTATGTTCGATTTCCAGGTGGCTGAAGACGTTGCCATTTTCAAGGATGCCTACTACAAGCTGGGTGAACAACGGCAGCGGGAATGGTACGCTTGAAAGTCATTTGGAGACTCAAGGTCGAATAAGGCGTATGTCCGGGTTTGTTGCCCTGCGCTGCAGGAAGAGCTAAAACAACAAAGAAGGAGGCGTTGCGGACGTTTAAGAATTGCCGGTTCTCAACTACAGGCGGTCAAAGTTTGATCGCTAAGTCGTCATTCAGAATCTCTCGCATGCCAGGTGCCTGATATGGCCTTGGTGACTTTACGCGTTGTGGATGGTGTCGATCGCGGTCGAGTGTATGAGGACGTTCCCACGCCAATTACGGTGGGCCGCGAAGAGGGGAACGTTGTGCGCCTCAGCGATGAGCGCGTCAGTCGATTTCACCTCAAAATCCAGGAAGATCGGAATCTGCTCGTTTTGACCGATCTGGCGAGCACTAATGGGACTCGCGTCAATGGCGAACCAGTTCAGGTGGCGCAGATTCGGCCAGGTGATTTGATCACGATCGGACGAACCGTGATTCTGGTTGGGTCCCGTGATCAAATTGCCCAGCGATTGGCGGAAATCCGGAAAAAGAAGCAGGCGTTAGGGGAAACCAACAAGATTGAGATCAGTTCGGAAGTTGTGTCGCCGTGGTTCTCGCCGTCGCTCGAACGCGAACTGGACTGGAGTGAGCAAACCGACCTGTTGCGTCCCATTCATGAGCTTGTCCCGCCTGATCTTCCGGAGGATTTGTCTCCAGCCCAACTGGCTCAATTGACAGAATTGCTCCAGTATTTCCATATCCGATTGCGACGTCTTGTCCAATCAGTTACCGTGGAGCGCGATTCGGAGATGGTAACGCTAGAACAGCGACACTGGCAGGGTCTGCTCGATCTTTACGATCGAGTGGCCAATTACCTGCGGATGATCGGCGAACCGCCGCCTTAGGATCCCCTTTTCGGGTTATGTTTTCAGTGTTGTGTTGAACGGCGGTTTGCGGGGTTGTCAACCCTTGCCTCCTATGGGGATAGTGCCACCCCTGAGGGCGCTCTTTCTTAAGACCATGGCCGTGCTACAATCGCCTAGACGTACCCCCTGAGGCATGACGCTCAGGAGCTTTTCACAGGAGGATATCAGCATGGCCACACCGCCATTTGTACATCTTCATTGTCATAGCCACTACAGTCTGCTCGATGGGGCGGGAACCATTGATCGGCTTTTGGATCGGGCGCGTGATTTGTGCATGACGGCCCTGGCCCTTACCGATCATGGGAACCTCTTCGGCGCTCTGGAGTTTTATCAAAAGGCGAAGGATCGCGGTCTCAAACCGATTGTGGGATACGAGGCCTATGTTGCGCCGGGCAGTCGATTTCATCGCGAAGCCGCCAGTATGAAGGAGGCGAGTTATCATCTGACACTCCTCGCGATGGATAAACGTGGGTTTCAGAACCTGTTGCGGCTGGCGTCAGCGGCGTATCTTGAAGGTTTCTACTACCGCCCACGAATCGACAAGGAACTTCTGGCCCAACATCACGAAGGTCTTATCTGTCTGAGCGGCTGTCCTTCGAGTGAACTGAGCCGAACATTGCTCGCCAAAGAAGACCCCGACGTGAGTCGGGGATGCGAGGTCGCCGATTGGTTCCGCAGCCTCTTCGGTGATCGGTATTTCATCGAGATTCAGGACAATGGGACCGAAATCCAGCGATTGGCGATGAAAGGCGCCATCGCCGTGGCCAAGAAGATGAACGTTCCGCTGGTGACCACCAGTGATGTCCACTATGTGATGCCCGAGGATGCTGACGCCCAGGACGTTCTCATCTGCATCAACACAGGAAAGTTCCGCAATGAGACAAACCGCATGAAAATGGATGGGCGGGAGTATTATCTCCGCTCGCCCGAACAAATGTATCAGGTCTTCTCCGGTTTAGAAGATGCTGTCCGCAGGACGCAAGACATAGCGTCCATGGTCAATTTGGAGCTGCAATTGGGCCATCGCCATTTTCCCATCTATCCGCTTCCAGAGGGTAAAACGGCCGAGCAGTATTTGCGGGAATTGTGTCTTGAAGGCCTGAAAGATCGGTATCGCCACGATCCTCGCCGATTCCGTAACGGCGAGTTGGCGCCGGAAGTCATGGAGCGGCTGGAAAAAGAACTCTACGTCATCAACACTCTAGGATTTGCAAATTATTTCTTGATTGTGTGGGATTTTGTGCGATTCGCTCGGTCGAAGGGGATTCAGGCCACAGCTCGTGGTTCGGGCGTCGGGTCGCTGGTGAGCTACGCCCTCAAATTGAGTCACGTTTGCCCGATCGAGTACGGCTTGCTGTTCGAGCGGTTCCTCGACCTCAATCGTCGTGAGGCGCCCGATATCGACATCGACTTTTGTCAGGAACGTCGGGAAGAAGTCCTCCAGTATGTCAAAGAGAAGTACGGCCACGAAAACGTGGCGCAGATTTGCACATTCGGCACGATGGCAGCTCGGGCAGCCATTCGTGATGTGGGGCGCGTGCTGGGCCATCCCGTGGCCTTTGTCAACGAAATCACGGCTTTGGTGCCCGACGGGCCTAAAGTGACCCTCCATTCTGCGCTGGAAAAGAGTGAAGACCTCCGCAAGCGCTACGACACGGACATGCGAATCCGAGAGGTGATCGACTTCGCGAAACAAATCGAGGGGCTGGCCCGCAATGTCGGAACACACGCCGCCGGTGTCGTAATCGCGGACCGACCTTTGGTGGACTACGTGCCCCTCCAGCATGTTCAGGGAAAAGAGGAAGTCATCACCCAATGGGCGATGGCTGACGTGGAGCGGGCCGGTCTATTGAAAATGGACTTTCTGGGTTTGCGGAACCTGACGATTTTGTCCAAGGTTATCACTCTGATCGAGCAAACGACGGGCGAAAAGGTCGATCCCTATTCTTTCCCGCTGGATGATCAAAAGACATACGAGCTTCTCTGCCGGGGTGAGACGAAAGGTGTCTTCCAATTGGAAAGCGGCGGTATCCGCGAACTTCTTCAGCGGATGAAGCCGGACAATATCCGTGACATCATCGCGGTCAATGCCCTCTATCGGCCAGGACCCCTGGAAGGCGGCATGGTCGATGATTACATCGACGTCAAGCATGGCCGGAAAGAGCCAGAATACAAGCACCCTGTGATGAAAGAGATTCTCGAAGAGACACACGGGGTGATGGTCTATCAAGAGCAGGTCATGCAGATTCTCAACCGTTTGGGGGGGATTGAGCTGGCCGAGGCTTATACGTGTATCAAGGCCATCAGCAAGAAAAAACTCGACAAGATCGCAAAGTACCGGGAGCAATTTGTCAAAGGCGCCTGCGAGAAAGGGCTGACTCAAAAAGAATCCGAAGAGCTGTTTACCTTAATCGAGAAATTTGCCGGGTACGGATTCAATAAGAGCCATTCAACGGCCTATGCACGCATTGCCTACATCACGGCTTACCTTAAGGCACACTATCCGTTGCAATTCATGGCGGCATTGCTCTCCAGTGATATTGTGAACCGGAATTTCACTCGCAAGGACTCCCTGGTCGAACATCTCGAAGATTGTCAGCGGATGGGGATTGAGGTCGTTCCGCCGGATGTCAACCGTTCTGAAATCGAATTCACAGTTGCCGAAGGCAAAATTATTTTTGGCCTGGCAGCGATCAAAGGGTGTGGCGGAGCAGCCGCCGAGGCCATTGTGGAAGAACGTCGTCGCCACGGGCCATTTCGTTCGCTTTTCGAGTTCTGCGAACGATTCGAACAGGGGGCTGTCAATCGCTCGGCCATCGAATCACTGATTAAAGCCGGGGCCTTCGATAGCCTGGGATCTCGAAGAGCACAACTGCTTGCTGTGCTGGAACGGGCCATTCAGGCAGGCGCGAGCGCCGCCGAGGATCGCCGCCGCGGCCAGTTGAGTCTTTTTGGCGGCAACGATTCAAAGGATTCGGAAGTCGTCGATCAGCAGCTTCCCGATATTCCGGAATGGCCTGATCACGAAAAGCTTGCCAAGGAGAAGGAGGTCCTTGGCTTTTACTTCTCAAGTCATCCCCTGCGGGAATATGAGGACCTTCTTGCCCGATATTGCACGCACACAACGTCCGATTTGGGCCAACTTAGCCATGGAACAGAAGTCGTCGTTGGTGGCGTTGTATCCGCGATTGTGACAAAGCATACGCGGACCCAGCGGGCCGATGGTCCTACCAAATTCGCAATGTTCGACCTGGAAGATACGGCAGGAATCGTTCGTTGCATCCTCTGGCCCGAGCCTTACACCCGCTTCGGTGAGTTCTTGCGCGATGACGCCGTCCTTGTGGCCCTGGCCACCGTGGATAAGCGCGGCGGTGGTGAAGAAGCTACGTTGATCATTCAGGAGCTTGTGCCGATTGCGGAACTGAAGCGGCGATTCACCCGGGGTATTCAAATCCGCTTCTCAGAGGCCAGGCACAATGAGATGATCCTTCAAGATATCTATCGCATCGTTAGGAATTATCCGGGTGCGTGTCAGTTACAACTCCTGGTTCAACTGACGGATGGTCGGCGGGTGATCATGGCCTGTGAGGGCTGGGGAGTCAGCCTGGACGAAGAGCTGGAGCGACAGATTGAGCGACTTCTGGGACCTCAAGCGCTCTGTTATCTTGCAGGACGCCCAACCCTTCGTAATGGCAATGGAAACGGAAACGGTAACGGCACAGGCAACGGCAAAAACGGGCACGGCCGACGTCATCGGTGATTGGAACACGCGAAAACGATTCCGGATGTTCATGCGGAGGACGCCGCGTGTCCCTATAAGCAGCGATCACTCGCCCACGACGTAAACAATCAATCGTTTCGGGCCGTGAACCCCCAGGATCAGTATCTTTTCAATGTCGGCAGTACGGCTGGGACCCGTGATGATCACAAATTCCCCCCGGCGCTCTGGTTGTCTTGCCAGCGGAACAATTTCCTCCCATGCGGCGGGCAAGTGCTCGCGAAGCCTGTCGGCGGTGGCCACAATCACACATGCCGGCGGAAGATAACAGGCCAGTCGTTCGCCCGGCTGATTACAAACGATCACCGAAGACCCCGTGTCGGCGAGGAGCCAATCCGCCTGCAGAACGCTGACGGCCACCGGTTCCATCTCACGGGGCGGCGGATTGTCGGGAACTCGAATGGCTTCACAATCTGCGATATCAGAGACCAGCCGCCACGCTCCCGGCCGATCCATCACGACCGCCTGTTTCCAACCCGCCTCGCGGACAAGCCGCTGAAAGTCCTGGCGGGCGGTGTCCCAGGACGAGCAGAGAATGGCCTCACCATGGACGGCCTGAAGCTCCTCAGCGAATCGCCGGGCCAGCGTCCCCCGATCGACTTGTGTCCGCGGCCAGACGGTGGGAATTGGCGGTCGGGCCTCGGTCGTTCGTGGCCCCAGATTCTCTCGGATTCTTTGCAGGATGATGTCACGACTGTTCATCGCTGGTTGCTCTCTGATCTTCAAATGACTGGGATCATGCGCCCATGTTCGAACCGCACATTACCCAGACGGTTGCTGATAACGGTCTCCGTGTCGTCGCCACCAGGAACGAAACGTCGTTGGGGGCACAAGCGGAAGCTCCCGACCCCGTGTCCATGCCCCCAATTGAGCCGGATGAAACGGCAGGAACTTGGCTAACCTCACGCCAATGCGGACAAAACCCATCGTCAAACGGTACCGCAAAGGTCCCCCCATGGCCCAGGCCCAGGCGTTCCAGATCAATCGCTCGAATGGCGATCGCACCGGCGATCTGGTGTTAACGGCTCGATGACGAAGATGAACAAGCTGATGGGGGATGTCAATCTTGACGGGACAGACCTCGCCGCAGGCGCCGCAAAGCGACGAAGCAAAGGGGAGTTTGCCAGCATTCTCAAAGCCAATAAGATGTGGCGTCAGGATGCTGCCAATCGGACCTGGATAGACCCAACCATACGCCCAGCCGCCCACACGGCGATATACGGGACACGCATTCAAACACGCCCCACACCGGATGCAAAACAATGCCGTGCGCGCTGCGGGGTCCTTCAGAACATTGGACCGTCCGTTGTCAATCAGAATCACATAAAACTTTCGGCCTGGTGTCGCCCCATGAACGATGTGGGTGTAAGTCGTCAGTTTCTGCCCTGTTCCACTTCTTCCCAGCAGGTTGAGGAACTGGGGAAGATACTCGATGCTGGGAATGACTTTTTCAATGCCGATCAATGCCACATGGACGGGCGGCGCCGAGATGGACAACCCGGCGTTTCCCTCATTTTCAACAATGCAAATGGCGCCAGTATCGGCCAGGCCAAAGTTACACCCTGAGATTCCCATGTCAGCCCGCAGATATTCCTCGCGAAGGTGACGGCGTGCAATGTCGGTCAGCTTCTCGTGTTCGGAGGTGAACGGTTCTTCCAGTTTTTCGGCAAAGAGCCGCCCAACGTCGCTGGCTGACAGATGGAGTGCCGGCGTCACAATATGGGTTGGTCGCTGCCCCGCAAGCTGGACCAGAAACTCCCCCAGGTCGGTTTCCAGGGCTTTGACTCCCACCGAAGCAAGGACATGGTTAACTTCCATTTCTTCGCTGACCATGGATTTTGACTTCACCACGGTCTTGACATTGTGGTCCTTGACGATCTTAAGCAGATGCTGGTTGGCTTCTTCAGCATCCTTGGCCCACAGGACCGTGCATCCTCGGGCTGTCAGATTTTTCNCGAACTGGATGAGCAACTCATCGAGGTGATGAACGGCGTAGCGCTTGATCTGATGGGCTGCCTCTCGCCACTGTTCCCAGTAGGGAATGGCCATGGCGATTTGCCGATTGTGCTTGCTTGATCGTTCGGCGGATTCGCCCAGGGCCTTGGATCCATGCGGTTCGGCAAGGCCCTTGTTTTCAGCCTTCCAGAAAGCCGCTCCCTGAAGCGAAACGTGCTGGGAATGAACCGCTGTCATCGTTCTTCACCTTTTTCTATGTCACCAGCTCTGCCGATGGACCGGCAGACCATATTCATTCTCGGGTGTTGAGAATCTCCGCAATGTGCATGACGCGGATATGCCGCATCTCCGGTTTTCGCCTCATGATTCCGCCAACGTGCATGAGACAACTGATATCGACCGACGTGACGACATCGGCCCCTGAACGGAGAATGTTTGCTGCCTTGGTCTCGCCCATCGCGATCGATGTCCCCGGCATTTTGACGCTGAACGTACCGCCAAAACCACAGCATTCTTCGATATTGGGTAATTCGCAATACACCAGGTCCTTCACGTTCTTGAGGAGACTGATGGGTTGTTCGAAAATCCCCAGTTCACGACGTCCGTGACACCCACTGTGCATGGTAACCTTGTGTGGGAATCGCGCCCCAAGGTCGGTGACGCCCAAAATGTTCACGAGGAATTCGGTCAGTTCAAACACGCGCGAGCCAACCTCGGTCGTGGAAGGATCCGGATCGGCCTGACCAAAAAACACGCGGCACATGGCTGAGCACGAACCGGAGGGGCACACGATGTAACGGTACGGTCGAAACACCTTCGCGAAATGGCGAATCACCCGGCGGGCCTCTTCCCAGTAGCCTGAATTGAATGCCGGCTGACCGCAGCATGTTTGTTCTTCGGGAAAGACCAGGGGAATGCCCAGACGATGAAGGATCTCAGCCGTTGCTTCTGCAATCTGAGGATAAAACTGGTCAATGTAGCAGGGGATGAACAGGGCCACTTTTTCCCCGCGATCGTAAGTTGGATATTCCCACTGCGGCAAGCCGTTCTCGCCAATTCGAACCATAGGTCAAATCCATTCCCCGGGCTTTGAAGGTGCTGTTGAATCGCCTTGGCAAACAAAACGCTTAACCCGCGGTTTCATCTCGCGAGATACACAAGCACGGCTATTGTAGCCATTCTTGATTGCAATTGTCACGACCTTGGTGAAAGATCTCACCGGCCAGAAAACGGCCCATGGTTGGCCTTTTCCGGCGCCTACCCAATCGACTAAATTATTACGCAATGGTATTCTCGTTGGATCAACCGACAACGCTTATTAATCTTGCCGCCAGCGGAGTTAGGCCGCAACTCGTGCAAAACATCGGCACATTCACTGAGAAAGGTCTTGCTTTGAATCTGGCGGGGATGAGAAGCCTCTTCCTGGAAAACAGGCGGGTTCCGTGAGCATCTGTGAAGGAGAAAGGTGATGGATGTCTTGACGGCGATTATGACGCGACGAAGTATCCGTACGTTCGATGAGCGTCCTATCCCGGAAGAGATCCGCGAAACGCTGCTGCGGGCTGCCATGGCAGCTCCGAGTGCCAGAAATGCGCAGCCATGGCAGTTCATTGTGATTGACCACCGGGCGACGCTCATGGAGATTGCTGCTCGGTTTCCCAATGCACAACCGGCACGGACAGCCCCACTGGGGATCCTTGTCTGTGGCGATCTCAGCCTTGAGCTTTCAAAGGGATATTGGGTGATTGACTGTGCTGCTGCTGCCCAAAATATTCTGCTGGCCGCACATGGTCTTGGTTTAGGGGCGTTATGGACCGGCGTCTATCCCCGCGAAAACCGTGTTGAAGGCCTGCGCGAGATTTTTGGGATTCCCGATCACGTCGTCCCTCACAGCCTTATGCTGATCGGTTATCCGGCTGAGTCGCCCGAACCGGTTGACCGATTCGATCCCAAGCGAATTCATCACAATCGGTGGTAGTTGTGCCCTTGTCGAGAATATCGGCACGGAGTCACTGATCTGGTCCACCAGAAGGGGGGTTCGCGGCTACGAAACTCGGCATAGTATTTGCTTCAGTAGATACCGTCAGGGATTTGCCTGAGGGTCCCTTTCCAGCAAGCATCCATTTTGGCAGGTCAGCGGCGCCGGTTTGGCAGGGTTTAAGATGCGAGCTTAAGAAGAGTCCGTTTGAATGCTTCGTTTTGCTGGGAATGGCTCGGTTGAGGTTGGGTTATCCAGGTTCACGCTGCAATTGGGGCGTGATCTGGTACGCACTCGATGATCAGTTAAGAGCCTTGGCCTGCTGATAGGGGCCATTCCTCAACGGCAAGTACCGTCGTCGAGAAATCGGGGATCCGATCTGCTTGTGGAGTTGTGTAGCAGCTTTTTGATTCTGTCCGGCGAGATTTATGGGTCAGACGTTTGTCTGCCACAAAAAATCGGGGACTGGCAACATTCCTTTTTAGACGTGGCGCCCCGAAGTCTCGACGTGTGCAACGACCCTTGGGCAAATCTTGGTTGTGTTCTGATGGTGGTACAATCTGGGGTATCGGCAACAGCAAGGTCAACTTTAATGGAATAGGAGGATAGCAATGTCAGGATTCGTGAAAAGCGTGCGACAACATTATTTTCTGACGCTTGTGCTCATTGTCACCGTGCTGACCGGGAGTGGTTTGATTGTCGGTAGTTTGGGCGAGCAAAAGACGGGCAGTCTGAACCTTGCCCAGCCTAAGGCGAAGACCGCGTCACCTGAGCATGAATTCGCCAACCAACTTTCATCCGCATTTCGGGCGGCAGCACAGGAAGTCCTTCCCAGCGTCGTGATGATTCGAACCTATTCCAAGATGGGAGGACGGGATGAGAATCTTTCACCGTTTACGGAGAATCCGTTTGAAGGGACGCCTTTTGAAGATATGTTTCAGGATCCCTCCTTCCGACAATTCTTCCGGCGCGGCCCAATGCCGCCGCGTGTTGTCCAGGGGCTGGGTTCCGGCGTGATTATTGACCCAGCCGGGGTCATTCTCACGAATGCTCATGTGGTCGCTCAGGAAGGTAAGGTCATGGTTCGCTTGCACGACGGCCGGGAATTCGATGCGGTCGATGTTAAGACCGATCCCAAGACCGATTTGGCGCTCGTGTGGATCAAGGGCGCCGACAACCTCAAGGCGGCGGTCCTCGGCGACAGTGACCAGGTTCAGGTGGGTGACTGGGTTCTCGCACTTGGTCAGCCCTTTGGTTTGGAAGGCACAGTCACCGCAGGGATTGTGAGTGCCAAAGGCCGAGGTTTGGGAATCGCCTTCCGCGAAAACTTCATTCAGACCGATGCCGCCATCAATCCCGGCAACAGTGGTGGGCCACTGGTGAATCTGGACGGTGAGGTGATCGGGATCAATACGGCGATCAGTACGGAATCTGGCGGATATCAAGGGGCCGGGTTTGCCATCCCATCGAACTTGGCTAAATTTGTGGCCACCCAGTTGGCGGAGACAGGCTTTGTTCGTCGGGGTTACCTCGGCGTTGCCATTCAACCCGTCGAAGGTGCCCTTGCTGAACAACTGGGTGTGAAACCCAATGAAGGGGTTCTGGTCGCTGAAGTCTATCCAAATACCCCTGCTTCTGAGGCCGGTATCAAGTCGGGCGACGTGATTCTTAGCTTTGCCGGAAAGAAGGTTTCGTCGCCGAATGAACTCCAGAGTTTTGTTGAAGAGTCAGAAATCGACAAGCCGCATGATGTTCAAATCCTCCGCGACGGTAAGCGGATGACGGTGAAAGTCACTGTCCGAGAACAGCCCAGCGAGTACGGCATGGAGCGCGTGCCGAGACGGCTGCGGGGCGGAGACCGTGCGATTCCTGAGAGCGAATCGTTCGCAAAGCTCGGGATTCAGGTCGAGACGCTCACATCGGATGTGGCCAAACAATTGGGGGTCGATGTTAAGGAGGGCGTGGTAATCACTCAGGTGAAGCCCGACAGTCCGGCAGCCCTGGCTGGTCTCTCTGAGGGCACGATCATCGTCGAAGCGAACCGGCAGAAGGTGAGCAGCGTCAGTGAGCTTCGTGAGGCGCTGGCGGCCAAGCCGCTCAGTCAGGGCGTGCTCCTCCGGGTCATCACGCCTGAAGGTCTGTCCCGGTACATCGCCATTCGCGTGGGTGAAGGCCAATAAGAGGGAGTCCCCCTAACGGGTTGACCGTCGCTTTCCGGCGGCACATGGTCCATTTGCACCATGTGCCGTTTTTTGTCAATTTAGTGCTGATAAAAGCCAAATTCGTACGCGGCGTCGTACAGGGCCACGATGTTTTCTGGGGGAACACCCGCCTGGATGTTGTGAACGTTATTGAAGACATAACCACCGCCCGGTTTCCAGATCTCCAGGTTACGGCGGACATGGGCACGGATTTCTTCCGGCGTGGCCGTTGGTAAGACGTGCTGGGCATCAATGGCCCCACCCCAGAAGGTCAATCGTTCGCCGTATTCGGCTTTGAGCGTGATCGGGTCCATATCCCGGGCGCTGATTTGGACGGGGTTCAGGATATCGATACCGTTGTCAAGGAGATCAGGAATGAAACTCCGACACGCCCCGCACGTATGATACCAGATCTTGGCGTGTGTTCTTGAACGAATGTACTGAACCAAGGCTTTGTGGCGGGGTTTGACGATGGATTGATAAAAGCTTGGACGGAAAAGTGGGCCGTTCTGTCCCGCCAGGTCATCACCAATCATAATCACATCGACCAGGTCCCCAACCTCATTCAGGAACAATCGGAACCAGTCCATCCAGAATCGCAGGGTACGGTCGAGCAAAGCGGCGCAGAACTCCGGCTGCTCGATCGTATCCATGAACCACTTTTCGAGTCCCCGCAGGTACCAGCATGTCTCATAAACCACGCCTGAGATACCACTTACGACGGCATAAGGAGTCTCCCGTCGGAGCCGCAGGGCCTCTTCCCGCAGGCCAGCAAAACGCGAAGGATCATCGCCCTTCGGAAAAGGATACTCTTGAAGGTCCTTCGTAGTGGCTTCGGCGAGCGGGTGATAAGTGATGTCCATATAAAGCCCGCCATCTTCAGGCATTGACCAGCGAACACCCCATTCGTCCACGAGGTCATACCACCATCGCCCATCGCGTTGCGCCCGAACGATTCCCCCTTTCCAACTTTCCGAAGATTTCGCCGCAATATAACGGGTATCGACATGAAAGCGCTCGAGCACTGCTTCGGAAGGACGTGCCAATTGCTGCACGGCATCCATGATCTCGATCGTCTCTTCCCTTCCGAGGTGCTTCAGAAGGGCCTCATAGGCAAGGCGATGAATGCCCGTTTGGTTACCGCCCAGATCAATTGGGACACGATCGGGTTCCTGGTGGTTGAGGGCGGTCAGAAGCCGTTCGCGTGATGTCATTGTTTCTCGCGGCATACGGCGCCTCCTTGTATTGTGTGGTTCAATCATGTCTCTATGCGTGTGGCTCTCCTCCTGGCCCATCCTACAGGTTCGTTTCGCAATCGAAGGGCTGTCTAACAGATTCCGATTCCCCACGCAAATGAGCCATCTATGGGTAGGGGCAATTCATGAATTGCCCCTACCGTTTTTCGACAACAGGCGCTCTCCTTGTGGGGTTAGTAAGTCCACCAGCGTTTGCTTGAGAATACCGGAATTGGACCGCAGGAACAACCACCGACCTCGCACCCGAAATGAGAACGTATAATGGACAGAGTTCGATTGAGACACGCAAGAAAAGGCCAAATGAAACGACTGCGATTATTGCTGGCTATCGATAATCATGCACAGCGGACATCACGAAAAGACTCAGGTGGCTTTAGCATCGCTTCTGGCGGCTGCCTTTCTGACAGCGGGCAAATTTATTGTCGGCATCCTGACCAACAGTCTGGGGATTATTTCTGAGGCCCTCCATTCGGGATTGGACCTGGTTGCGACCGGGATGACTCTCTGGGCGGTGCGAATTGCAGACCGACCGGCGGATGAAGAGCACCGCTACGGGCATGGAAAGTTCGAGAATCTCTCGGCTCTGGGAGAAACTGTACTGCTGTTGATCGTTTGCCTTTGGGTTGTTTACGAAGCCATTCAACGGCTTTTCTTTCGGGCGGAAATCGAAATCACGCCCAGCGTCTGGGCCTTTGCCGTTGTGATCACCTCCGTCATTGTGGACATCTGGCGTGCCCATCATCTCCATGAAGCCGCTGAGAAGTATGCCAGTCAGGCCCTGGAAGCCGACGCGTTGCATTTTTCTTCTGACATCTGGTCGTCTCTAGTTGTCTTGCTGGGGTTGATCTGTGTCCTGTTCGCCAAGCAACTGGATTGGCCCTGGCTGATCCATGCGGACGCGATCGCAGCATTGGTTGTTGCTGGCTTGGTTTCCATCGTCTGTTTGCGATTGGGGATCCGCGCCGTTGATGCCCTGACCGATCGAACATCCCGGTCATTGACAACCTTGGTCGGCGATTCAGCCGCGCGGGTAGCGGGCGTGGAGGCCGTCCGCGACATTCGGGTCCGACACAGTGGTGCCGGCATTTTTGCGGATATGACTGTCCTTGTTCCGCGAGAACTGGGTCTTGCCCAGGCCCACGAGGTAGCGACCAATGTGACAACCGCCATTCAGAATCAGCTCCCCGGTGCTGACGTTGTCGTGCACGTTGAACCGGTGGCCAGACAGGATGAGGATCTTATCACTGCCGTCCGAGCCTTGGCTGCCAGTCTGGGACTTGCCGTCCATGATGTTCAGGTGTTCTCAGGTCCCGAGGGAAACACCGTGGAACTGCACGTTGAAGTCAATCCCGAACTGAATCTCGACCAGGCCCACGACCTTGCTTCACGTCTGGAATCCACAATTAAGAGTGACTTGCCCGGCATCGAATCCGTATTGACGCACATCGAACCCGACGGTGCGGCAAGTCCGGAAAACCGCAAAGCCGGTGAGGCAAGGGTTGGTCTTGAGTCATTTCATCGTGCCATTGCCGATTTCGGTCAGGTTTCCGGCACAAGCATGAACGGACACCAGCTCGTAACCCGCCAAACGCCGCAGGGTGTTTCTCTCACTTTTCATCTGCACCTGGACGGGAACCTCCCTATCGGGAAGGCCCACGAAATCAGCCGAAACCTGGAAAGCTACCTGCATCGGCGGTTTCCGGAACTCTCCCGGATTGTCATCCATATCGAACCCCACCCTTCTGGAGACGGCACGTCGTCTCCAGAAGATCAACCGTCATCTGCCTGAGGCAGCGAGACTTTTGATCACGGGTTTTCAGGTGACTTTTCCTCAGTTCGTTCTTCGGGGACAGAGCTTGCATTTTCCGTCGCATGGGGTTCCGGGCTGGGCGATTGATCCTGCTGGGTGGTAGATGCCCCCTCAGGCGCTTCGGAATTCTCGGGTTGAGATACCACATCCGTGCCTTCCTGCGCAGATTCCGGAACGGAAACGCCGGCGACGACAGATGGTTCTTCACGGATAGGGCTTTGGCTCCCAGCACCGGTCGGCTGGTCTTTTACTTCCTCCTCCTTTTTCTCGGGGAGGTGAGAAGACGGCTTTTCAGGACTCGCACGGTCTTCTGAACCGCGGCTGGCCCTCTTGTTTTTGTCTCCTTTCTCTTTCCGTGAACGGCCGCCCTCACTTCCTGACGGTCTTGACGTGCTTGGCCGGACCACTCCCTTCGCGGCAAAATATTGCATCAAGTCGGAAAAGCTCCGCATTGGTTGCTTACCAGCCAGGACGTCTTCACTGAGCGGCTCCGGCGGGGCCTTGGGTTGCTCTCGCGTTGGACGACGCGGCAGATTGACGGGGCGTGAAACGACGGGCATGCCGTCCTGGGTCTGCTCGCGTTCCGTTTCGGATTGCACCGGCCGTTCTTCCCGGCGGCGACGAAAACGGGGCGGACGTTCCCGATCCCTTTCCCCCGTCTTTTCGCCTTCTTGCGACTCAGGTTGGGCTGATTCCTGTGTCCGTACCGGGCGTCTTCTCTCCGGTCTTTGACGAGCAGGTTTTTCGGAGGTGCGATCGGGGCGACGGGCGCCCGACGCCCTTTTCTCCGCCAGTTCTTCGAGCGGAACAAGGCTGAGAGATATTCGTCGGCGTTCGCGATCGACGTCCACAACCCAAACGCGGACCACATCACCCACCGCCACGACCGAATGGGGATCGTTGACGAAATTGCGGTCCATGCGGCTGCGGTGGACCAGTCCGCTATTTGGCAACCCGATATCGACAAACGCCCCGAAATCGACGACATTGAGCACCGTGCCCATCAATTCCATACCCGGCGCAAGGTCTTCCAGCTTGAGAATCCCCTGTTTGAAGACAGGTGGGGGTAATTCTTCACGTGGATCGCGACCCGGACGGACGAATTGAGCAAGAATATCCTTCAGGGTGAAAACGCCGCAGCCCAACTCTGCCGCCAGCGATTCGACATTGACCTGATTGATCTTGGCTGCCAGTTCCGCCCGCTTCTCCGGGTTTGTAAGATCCTCGGCCCTGATTCCCAGCTTTTCCATGACCCGATTGGCAAGGTCATAACTTTCTGGGTGAATCCATGTGGAATCGAGCGGATTCTCTCCGCCCGAGATCTTAAGAAACCCTGCTGCCTGGACAAATGTGGCGTCCCCGATTCCCGGCACCTTTTTCAATTCCTCGCGGCTGCGGAACGCCCCATGTTCCTGGCGATGCTCATAGATTCGCCGGGCTGTTAGCTTGTTCAAGCCAGACACATAACCCAGCAGTGCAGGGCTGGCTGTATTGACATCCACCCCGACATAATTGACGCACGATTCCACAACCTCGTCCAATGACTCGCGAAGGTGCTTTTCCTTGAGGTCGTGCTGATACATTCCGACGCCGATATTGGCGGGATCAATCTTCACCAATTCACTCAACGGATCCAGCAGGCGTCGCCCAATCGAGACAGCCCCACGGTACGACGCCTCGAGATTGGGAAGCTCTTCCCGGCCAATCTGGCTCGTCGAATAGACGCTGGCGCCGGCCTCGTTCACAATGGTGTAGCCGATGCCGCGTCCCTTGAGTTCATTCTCCAGCAATTCGGCGACGAACATTTCGGCCAGCCGTGAACCACTTCCATTTCCGATGGCGATGCCCGTCAGCTGATATTTATCGACCAGCTCACACACGGTTTGCTTCGCCATCTCCCGGGTGTAACCTTTTTTCTCAACCAGGTAGATGAGCCTGTGATCAAGCACGTTGCCGTATTCGTCAAGTGCAGCGAGCTTGCACCCATTGCGGTATCCGGGGTCAATTGCCAGAACACGGCGATCGCGGACCGGCCGCTGGAGGAGGAGTCGCCGCAGGTTCTGAGCAAAGACCTTAACGGCGTGTGCTTCTGCCTTCTCCGTTAGCTCGCGACGGATCTCCCGTTCAAGGCTGGGGAGAATGAGCCGGTTCAGGGCATCGCGGGCACATCCCCGGAGAAAGTCAGCATGCGGATGGTCTTTCGGCACGCAGACTTCCTCAATGGCGCGATCCATCGCCTCTTCGTCGGCCTCGATCTTGACCCGGATGATCTTCAAGGCCTCACCGCGATTAATCGCCAGAACCCTGTGAGGGGGAATAACGCGGATCGGCTCCTGAAAATCGAAATAATCGGCGAATTCCTTGATTCGCTGTTCCTCTTTGCGACGTTTTTCTGCTTCCTTGGCCGCCGCCCGGGCATTGGTGATCTTGGAACCGGCTGCACTCGAACCGGAAGTGGCCCCGCTTGAGTGCGATTGCGTCTGGTCAGAAGGTGTTGCGGCCGTACTCCCTGTGTCTTGTCCTCCGACCTGGCCATTTGCCGACTCAACCGAGGAATTGACCTGCCCTGATTCAGGGTTCTTAGTGTCAGATTGCACATCGGGCCTTTGTTCCACCGGATCGGTGCTGGTCTCTCCGGAAGAGGCCGCTTCTCCGACGTTCTCGGCACTGCCTGTCGGTGCGGAATTAACCAAGCCCGATGGGTTCTCGTCCTCGGATGAGGGTTTTTCCACAGGGGACATTCCTGAGTCACCAGGCTGCGTTGTTCCTGCCTCAGGAGAAGAACCCTGGGCCGGCTGTGTCTCGGACGATACAGCCTGCCCGTCGGAAAGCGCCGGGCTTGCCAAATCATCGGCCGGTTGCGCGGATGCGGGTGTCTCTCCCGCGGGCGGACTAGACGCAGCAATTTGTTCTGCTGGAGGACTCGCCTGCGAAGCGGTAACCGGCGGTGTGGCCGTCGGCTCGGGTGCCACACGAACGGTCTTAATGATGCCGGTTCTCTTAAGGATATCGCGGAGACGTGCCCTTAACGTGGCATTCTCGCTGAACATTTCAGCAAGGATGTGTCCTGCGCCCAGGAGGGCATCGGCCCCAGACAGGATTTGCTTGTCCGGGTTGATGTAATCAGCCGCTCTCTTGTCCAGATCCGCGCAAACGGGGTCTGCGTTGAGGATTTCTTCGGCCAGGTGTCCCAGGCCACGATCCCGGGCAAGCGTGGCGAGTGTTTGCTTTTTCGGACGGAAAGGCAGGTAGAGATCGTCCAGCCGTTTCAGACTGTTAGCGGCGAGGATTTTCTTGGCAAGAGCCGGGGTGAGTTTGTTCTGAGCTTCGATCGCCCGAAGGATCGTCTGCTTGCGCTCAGCGAGTTGACGAAGTTTAGTCACCCGGTTCTGGATCGTCCGGATTTGCTCCTCGTCAAGCCCACCGGTCTGATCTTTACGGTACCGCGTGATGAAAGGAACTGTGTTTCCGGCGTCAAGGAGCTGGATGACGGCGTTGACTCGTTCCTCTGGAATCTGCAGTTCCCGCGATAGTCCATGAAAGGAAACAGTGACTTCAGTTGTGGCCATAAGCTCTCGGGCGATCGTCTTTCCAAAGCGCTCGCGTGCTTTGAGACCGAGAATCCTCCACCCTGGGATAACGCAATTTCGTTCCCAAAAGTGGGACGAACAACGGACCAGTGCTTCTGAGACCAGCTACACTGGTCGCCGACACTCGGCAACTCTGTCAATTCATCTGATGTTCAGAGACAACGCGTCGCGCAACCTCCTGAAAATTTCGTCAATACTCAACCCAACCAATGACTAAAGACACTCTGCACCCTAACTGATTGAGTATAACCGATCTGTCGAGGTTCTGGGTACGGGAAGTGGTTCTGCCTCTCGTAAGGGTAGCTTTTATACCACCCTTGGGAAGGTCCCGCGGACGCTCCGACATCCGCAGCAAGGTAACGAGTTTTTTGATTGGTCCATGTCATAAACGCAACACAATTTGAGATCTCAGCGATTTCTGACTCACGTCCTTTGCTCGGTCATAGGGGCCATTCATGAATTGCCGCAGTGCTTTGGCCCTTTTCTATTTGCGCCCTGTTCCCGGTTTTCGTTCGCTCTACCCCTGCGGGGAAGAACCCCCCTGCGGAAAACCCGGACTTACCCCGGACTTCAAAAAGGAAGCCATAGCACGCAATCTTCATTAAGACGTCCCACGAAACGACGCATCGGCGTCTTTCTTCGGGAATGCCCCGAATGACGCATATCTTCTGTAGAATAGATAAGGCGACAGTATGGATTTGTGGGCTAGGGGTCTCCGGGAGCCATGGCGTTTATGGAAGAAATCACCGGATGGGATATCGCACTTTGGAGCTTGGCAGCGTTTGCAGCCGTGATGCTTCTGGTGCGAGTGATGATCAAATTTCGGCAGTTTTGGATTGATTATTACCAGAAGCAGGCTGAGGCTGCCCGCCGCCGGAAGTCGAAAGAGCAAACATAATGCGTCCATTCCTTTACTTAGGCTGAAAGCATCTTGCATCTCCGACCTCAGAATCCTCGATGGCAACATCTGATTCTTTTGACGCACAAATAGCATGGTGAAAAAGCGTTTTTTTATTGAAACCGTTGGCTGTCAGATGAATGAATTGGACAGCGAACTTGTCACGGCGGCCCTCCTCGAGGCTGGCTACGAGCCTGTCGCACGCCGCCAGGATGCCGATATCATCTTGTTCAATACATGTAGTGTCCGGCAGCATGCTGAGGACAAGATTTACAGTGCCCTCGGGCGGCTCAAGCACCTGAAAGATCAAAAACCCGAAAAAATCATCGGCGTTTTGGGATGCATGGCTCAAAAAGACCAGGGGCTGATTCTCAAGAAAGCCCCCCATGTGGACCTGGTCGTTGGACCGGGTCAGGTTGCCCGGTTGCCGGAGATTTTGGAGACCCTGAAGAAAAATGGCGGTCCGATTGTGGAAGTTAGCCTCGATCGTCGTGGTGTTTCGCAGCAGCGCGTGCGCGCCAGTTTTCTGACGCTGGACCGGAAAGAGCGGCCATCCGTTCGCGCGACGCCTTACCAGGCGTTCGTCCGGATTATGTTCGGGTGCGACAAGTTCTGTACCTACTGCATCGTGCCCAGGGTGAGAGGTCCTGAGCAGAGTCGATCACCGGATGAGATCCTGGAGGAAGTCCGTCAACTCGCCGATCAGGGCTGTCTTGAGATCACGCTTTTGGGCCAGACGGTTAATAGTTATCACTGGAAGGAGACAAACCGAACGACGCGGCTTTCTGATCTTCTGGCCGGGGTTCACGAAGTCGAAGGTATTCGCCGAATCAGGTTCGTCACGAATTACCCGTGCGATATGACGCCCGATCTCCTCCAGGCCGTCCGGGATCTACCCAAGGTGTGTCCCTATTTGCATGTCCCCGCCCAAAGTGGCTCCAATCGGATCCTCCAGCGAATGAAGCGAGGTTACACCGTGGAGGAGTACCGCGAGATGCTCGCTGCCATTCGGGAGACAATCCCCGAAGCCGCAGTCACGAGTGATTTTATCGTCGGGTTCTGTGGGGAGACCGAGGAGGATTTTGCGGCCACGGTGAGACTTGTCGAAGAAGCTCGCTTCAAGAACAGTTTCATCTTCAAATACAGTCCAAGGCCGGGTACCAAAGCGGATGAACTCTGGCCGGATGATGTCCCGGAGGAAGTCAAACGACGCCGAAACAACGAGCTGCTGGCAATTCAGAACCGAATTGGCGAGGCGGAGAACCGTCGGTTTTTGGGACAATTTGTCGAGGTCCTGGTGGAAGGGCCAAGCAAAGCTGCCAGCAAGAAACACGATGCCCAGGGTACCATCCAGCTGACGGGGCGTACCATATGCGATCGGATTGTGGTGTTTGCCGGATCGCCAGATTTGGCAGGGCAATTTGTTCGTGTCAAAATCGATGAGGTTAGCGCCGTGACATTGTTCGGCCAACTTCTCTCGCCGGAGAGGGCAGTTTCTTGAATTTCAGCCGAAATCATCGTAGTCTGGACGGCAATCATTGGCAGAGGATCAGACGCCGTTTATGGAAGTGGAAACATTGCGTTCGTATTTAGAAAACCCGGAGGAGGCCGACCGCTGGCTGCTGGGCTTGCGGCTGCGCGATCCGCGTGTCGCTTATCAGAATCTCCTCAGCATTGCACGGCAGGGGGTCCCGCTGGATCTGCTCACCGTTTTGACGGCCCAGATGGAGAAAGTGCTGCCGGAGCTGGCCGATCCCGATATGGCCCTGAACAACCTGGAACGATTCTTTACGGCGACGCGGAATCCCTTATCCCTCGCTTCACTTTTTGAACGCGATCCAGGGGCACTTGCCCCGTTAATGCAGATTTTTTCGTCCAGTCAATTTCTCAGCGAAATTTTGATTTGCGATCCAGAAAGCTACGACTTGCTGCGGTTGACAGAGGGGCAACCTGTTGCTCGCCAAACATTGATTGATGAATTAACATCGGAAATCGCCGCACTCAATCACGAAAATGAGATCATGGCGGCCCTCCGCCGGTTCAAGCGACGTGAAATCCTGCGAATAGCTTACGGTGATTTCGTTTGCGGTCATAGCCTGCCCACGGTTACCCGCCAGATTTCCTACCTGGCCGATGCGCTCCTGGAGGCTGCGTATCAGGCGGCACGTCAGAAGCTTCGGAACAAAATGGGTGAGCCGCGGACGATGAGCGGCTCACCAGCCCGTTTTGTCATCCTGGCCATGGGGAAGCTGGGCGGGGTGGAACTGAACTATTCCAGCGACATCGATGTCATTTTCCTGTACGAAGAGGAAGGGACAACCGATGGCCCGCGGTCGGTGAGCAACGCCGAGTATTTCCAGCGGCTTGTTCAGGAGATTGTCCGTCTCTTGACGTTTCGGACTGAGCTGGGGGCCGTGTACCGTGTGGATCGGCGGTTGAGTCCGGAAGGAGAACAGGGACCGGCGGCGATCAGCGTCCCGGCGGCCCTTCGCTACTACGACGTGAGAGGTCGAACCTGGGAAAGACAGGCCTACATCAAGGCCCGCCCCGCAGCCGGAGACCTGGACCTGGGATTTGCTTTTCTCGAACAACTGGAACCGTGGATTTACCGCCGGTATTTGACGCGGGCCGACATTTCGGGAATCAAAACCCTGCGGCGAAAGATCGAACAGCGGGCCAAGTCACAGGGGGATGTTCGCGATGTCAAGAACGGTTCGGGGGGCATCCGCGATGTTGAATTCGTCATTCAGTTTCTTCAGCTCCTTCATGGGGCAGATCTGCCAAGTGTCCGCACGGGCAATACCCTGGATGCCATCGCGGGATTGGAACAGGCGGGTTGTTTGACCCATACGGAGAGCGCCTACCTGCAAGAGAGTTACAACTTCCTCCGCAAGCTTGAACACCGCCTGCAAATCATGTTTGATTTGCAAACCCACACCATCCCCCAGGATGCCGGAGAAATCCAGAAGCTGGCCGTGCGGATGGGCTATCATGATATTCCGGGAAAGCCAGCCAGCGAAGCCTTCGAAGCCGATTACCACCGCTTCACATTCCGTAATCGCCAGATCATCAACCATCTCCTTCATGATGCCTTTCGCGATGAAGCGGAAACCTCAGCCGAGGTGGAGCTGGTCCTTGACCCGGAGCCGAGTCCGGATTTCATTCAGCAGGTCTTGAGCCGTCATCGTTTTCGGAATCCGGAGCAGGCCTACCGAAACCTGATGTCCCTTGCGGAAGAGCGCGTCCCGTTCTTGTCCACGCGACGTTGCCGACATTTCTTAGCTTCAATTGCCCCGATGCTCCTTTCCGCAATTAGCACGACGCCAGATCCGGACGCGACCCTGGTGACGCTGGACCAGGTGAGCGATTCCCTGGGTGGGAAAGGCGTGCTCTGGGAACTTTTTAGCTTCAGTCCGCCATCGCTCAAACTGTATGTTCAATTGTGTGCCTACACACCGTTCCTGGCCAGCTTGCTTATCAGCAATCCGGGGATGATCGACAGCCTGATGGACAGCCTTGTGCTGGACCGGCTTCCCAGTCGCGAGTTCATGGAAAACACGCTGCGGGATCTGTGTCTGGCCGCGGAAGACATTGATCCGATTTTGCACGCCTTCAAGAACGACCATCTGCTCCAGATCGGTGTTCGGGACCTTCTCGGCAAAGACGATGTCGAAGCGATCACGCGGACGATCAGTGAGCTGGCCGAAACCTGTTTGATGGAAATCGTGGTGCGCGAATATGAGCACCTGGTCCTGAGGTATGGCCAGCCCACGGTAGAAGAAGGCCCCGACCAAGGACGACGGGCAGAAATGGTCATCCTCGCCCTGGGGAAATTCGGTGGACAGGAGATGAATTATCAGAGCGATTTGGACCTGGTCTTTCTTTACGAGGGAGAAGGACACACAGTCCCGGTGGTCGATTCGGGATATGCGCGCCGGGGCGAAGTGACGACCAATCAGCATTTTTTCAGCGAGTTAACGCAGCGAATCATCCGTCGCGCCTCCTATCTTGGCCCCCACGGAAGACTGTATCAGGTTGATGCCCGGCTTCGACCGACCGGACGCAGCGGGTCTCTCGTTTTCACGCTTGGTGAGTTTCGCCAGTATTTCGAGAGCGGTCAGGGCCAATTATGGGAGCGCCAGGCTCTTTGTAAAGCACGGCCAGCCGTGGTGTCGTCACGAATGGAGCCGGTTATCAGGCAGCTTTTGCAGGATGTCATTCACTGCCGCCCCTGGCGGCCAGAACATGCCGGCGAAATCGCGGCGATGCGTCGGCGATTGGAAGAAACAGCAAAAGGGCTTGACATCAAACGGGGACGTGGCGGAATCGTCGATATCGAGTTCCTCGTTCAGATGTTGCAGCTTCGTCACGGATCGTGCCTTCCGCAATTACGGATGACGTCCACACTGGCTGCGTTGCGAAGTCTTCGCGATACCGGGATTCTGGACGAAACAACCTTCAAAGAACTTGTGGCAAGTTATCATTATTTGCGGACTTTAGAGAACCGCATGCAACTTGTCGCCCCAACAACTCGAAGCCGCCTTCCTGAGAATCCCGTGGAGCTTGCTCGGCTGAGTCACCTCATGGGAGCCGAGACTCCACCTGCTTTGATCCGCACCGTCGAGGCCTATCTTGCTCGCAATCGCCAACATTTTGAACGAATCGTTGAGAAACTAGCCAACGAGCGAATCGGGTCAGAAGTCCTGCCGAGTGAAACAAAATCGCAGGACTTCAACGGGAACCTGTGACCCGGAGCGGGATGGAAACCCTCATCGTTCAGGAGATCGGACGTGTACCGCATTGCCATTACCAGTCAAGTAAAATCCTGTAAAATCAGCCGCAGCCTGATTCGGCGGGCTGTTCACACTGTCCTCAAGCAGGCTGGTATCGAAACGGCTGAGATCAGTGTCGCCATCGTGGATGACCCAACAATTGCCCAAATTCATGAGCAGTACCTGGGAGAACCGGACCCCACTGACGTGTTGAGTTTTCTTCTCGAAAAGGGTGATCGACATCTTGAGGGTGAAATCGTCGTTAGTGCCGATACGGCCAAAACTTGGGCCACTCGCGTGGGTTGGTCACCCGAACATGAGTTGTTGCTCTACATTGTGCACGGTACACTACACCTTGTAGGTTTTGATGACCAGACCCAGACCGAAAGGAGAAAAATACGCCGGGAGGAAAAAGCGGTTCTGCGAAACCTCGGCATATCGATTCCATCCCGAAGCCACCGGTGAGATCGTAGCGTAAGAGGGGCCGGTAACGGGACGCGGTGGTGCGGTCACGGTCAGGTCACATAGGATGAGGAACACGTTGGCGTGTCGGAGGACGAATTGTTACTGTGGCTGAGTGTCTTGGGATTGGGCGTGGCGTGCATCGCTTCCACAGGGACACGTGCCCTTTCAGATTTTCCCAGACACGATCTGGAGGAGCTTTGCCGAAAACGGAGCCGAATGGAGCGACTTCGGGAGGTCCTCGCCCATTATCGGCGTGCATCCATTGCCAGTGAGTTGGTCTCCATCCTGGCAATTCTCTTCTTTGCTGTGGCTGTCGTCATCATCTTAAGGCAGCTTTGGCAAGTGAAGAATGATGGATCGACGGCACCAATTCTCGTCCTTTGGCAAGAGATGGCTTTCGCAGGTGTTGGGGCTGTTTTGGCGGTTCTGGTCGTGACGGTTTTCGTTCCGCGGGCTGTGTCGCTCCTTTGGGCTGCCCAGGTCGTCTACTACGGTTGGCCGCTCTGGCGATTTTTGGAGCGAGTGATGACGCCCTTTCTTTTCGCAAACCGGGTGGTGGAGGTGATTCTGGCACGAAGCGCCGGTGTTCAGTTGCCGACGGAATCCGAGGAACAATTCGAAGAGGAAATCCGCACCCTTGTCAGTGAAGGGGAACGGGAGGGACTTCTGGAAGGCGAAGCCCGCGAAATGATTGAGGGTGTGATCAAACTGTCCGACGTCAGTGTCTCGGAAATCATGACACCGCGGACTGAAATGATGTGTGTTTCGACGAAAATGAGCTGGGATGAAATGCTTGAGAATATTATCAACGAGGGTCATTCTCGCGTCCCGGTTTACGAAGAAACCCGGGACAATATTGTGGGCATTCTGTACGTTAAGGATCTCCTGCCCCATTTGGCACGCTCATCCGGCGAGGAACGGCCACCCTGGACGACGCTTCTCCGCGAGCCTTTCTTCGTGCCCGAAACCAAGCCTGTCGATGCCTTGATGCAGGAATTCCAGCGGACCCGCAACCACATGGCCATTGTCCTCGATGAATATGGCGGTGTTTCTGGTGTGATCACACTGGAAGATATTTTGGAGGAAATCGTCGGAGAGATCGGGGACGAACTGGATCAGGAAGCCGTGGAAGAGATTCGTATCGACGGCGATGGCCGGGCCGAGGTCCAGGGGACCGCTCGTGTGGAAGAAATCAATCGCCGGCTCGATCTGGATCTTCCTGAAAATGAGGAATACGATACAATCGCAGGCCTCCTTATGACTCACCTGGGAAGGGTTCCCCACGTTGGGGAGTCCGTTGTTATCGGCAAGGTTCGCATCACCGTCGTGGATGGTGACCGTCGTCGTGTCCGCCGAGTTATCATCGAGCCGGACGAGCCAGTGTCGATCACTCAAGCCCAGTCTTGAACCTTCGTTGTGCGTTAAGATAGCGACCGTTTGAATAGCAGAACGGACCATCGACTGGAAAGGATAAACGGGTGGATCGGTATTACGCGGCAACGTGTCAGACAAACTTGCCCAATCCAACGGACATGGCGGGCATTCACCGTAACGTGGGCCGAATGCTCGAAATGGCCCGTTTTGCTGTCCTTGATTACGAACCCCTCTTCAGCGTGAAACTTGTGGTTTTTCCCGAATTCGCCCAGGTCGCACCGGTGTTTGGCACGGTGGAAGAACTCCATGATCGGCTGGCTGTTCCCGTTCCCAATGAGTTCACGGATCGTTACTGGGAAGTGGCGAAAGAATTGGGGATCTACATTCAAACGAGTAGTTTTCTGGAGCGCGACGACAAATACCCAGGCCACGTTTTCAATACAACGTGTTTAATTGGCCCCTCAGGGATTCTCCTCAAGTACCGGAAGGTTCACCCCTGGATTCCCGGGGAATGGCAAACAAGCCCTCATGATCTTCCCGGATACAGCGAGCCGTTCTTTCCCGTGGCGGAAACAGAAATTGGAAAAATCGGCGTGGCCATCTGTTACGACTGGCTGTTCCCGGAAGCGATTCGGCAACTGGCGCTGGGGGGAGCGGAAATCCTGATTCGGGTCTCTGCCTACATGGATCCCTGGGGAACGGCGTCGCCCATGGAATGGTGGACATTGATCAACCGGGTCAGGGCAATTGAGAACCTGGCCTACGTGGTGGCCTGTAATCAGGGGGCGTCCTTGCGGAACTATTCGCCCTACAGTTGGCCCGGCGGAAGTATGATTGTGGACTTTGATGGCCGAATCCTGGCGCAGGCAGAACCAGGGGCCGGAGAGCGGATCGTCGTCGGGCCTATTGATCTTGCTGCCTTGCGGTACGAACGGCAACGGCGACGCAGCCATTTCATGCTGGGGCACCTCCGCATGGAAGCATACGGCGGCTATCAGAAATCCATTTATCCCCAGGGGACCTTCCCGCACCCTCCCGGCGTCCGTGACATTGAACAAGCAATTGAAACGGGACGGCGGCGCTGGCAACGCGTGGCTGGAGACAGAGCCGGGAACGATCAAATCGCGTGAGGAAAGTAACGTGCTGGAGCAATTTCGGCGTCGGGTGATGCGTACCGGTCTGTTGTCCAGGGGAAAACACCGGGATTCCTCCCAGCGCGGACCTTCACGCACGTTGTTAGCGCAGAGGGTCCTCAGGGATGTCGGGTTGGCCACGGCGTGTCTTGTGATCGTCATCGCTTTCTTTTACTGGCGACCCTTTGCCTTGCCAGAGCCAACAGCCCAACCGGCGGTGGGACATCCCGCCAGCTTTCTTGAGGTTTATCCATTGGAGAAAATCATCGCCGCGCAAAATCTGCCCCTTGCTCAAGAACCAAGAGCACTGACTATGGAAGATTTTGCCGGAAAGATCACGCTCGTCTTCTTTTGGGGACCATGGACCGAGCCGAGTGTGGACGCCTTGCGCCGTCTGGCCGCTGTTCTGCCTATCTTTACGCGAAAGGACTTTCAATTTGTTGCCGTGGCATGTCCCCCACCCCACGAAATCGACATGCCGACCGACTTCCTGTCCTGGACGGAAACCACCTGGAAGGAATGCCAGATTCCCGTGACCTGTTATCTTGACTTCCAGGGCACAAGTCAAACGAGGTTTGCCCTCCTGAACCAGGGGAGTCTCGAGCAACCCGGACGACCGGCCGTCGTGCTGCCGACGGCAGTACTCATTGACGGAGACGGAATGATTCGGGCGGTTTGGGAAGGATGGATTCACAATCGCGAAAAAGAAATTCTAAAAGAGGTGGAACATCTCCTGGGACCGCCGGTACATGCAGAGAACGCAACCTCACCGCCGGAAGACGTTTCAGAAACTCGTCATCTTGACTCGTCCGAGAATAATCCCCCCGAATCGGCAACCGGTTCGACACATCGAGATCCCTCGTTGTGAATGGCGTTGACGTAAGAGCTGACGGGGACAAGTTCCATTTCCTCTTCAGGATAGGGTCTGAGCCAGTCGCGCAAGTCGTCGAATTGCGTAACTGTGGGATCGAGCCAAATCGGGTACGCTTCGGGTGGGAGAATGAGCGGCATCCGATTGTGAATTCGGGCCATCAGGCTGTTGGGTTCCACGGTCAGTATGGTGCAAGTTTCCAGGATTTCACCAGTGGGCGATTGCCACTGATCCCAGAGACCTGCCAGGGCAAAGAGCCTGTCGCCATGAAGACGCACGAGGTACGGCTGCTTGCCCCGAGGCGTGGTTTTCCACTCGTAAAAGCCATCCGCAGGAATCAAACAGCGACGGTATCGTGCTGCAGAGCGAAAAGCCGGTTTGCTGGCCGCCGTTTCAGCCCTCGCATTGATCAGACGATTGGCGATGGAAGGATCGTCGCTCCAATGGGGGATAAGTCCCCACCGAAACCACGCCCATTCACGGTTCACATCGACTGACGGTGTCGCTGGCTCGTCGCGCAACNGTGGTTCCCTGTTGCTTGCCGCGCCCGGCCCAACAAGGAACGAATCTTTGGCCTCTTGCACGGATCGCACCCACGACTTGTCCCGGGCCGATGTTGTACCGCGGCGAAAAGGTCGGAACGTCGAACAGCAAGAAGTGTCTGGCCACATCTTGCGGTGCCGCACGGAGGGTAAATCGTCCGCACATGGGATTTCCTCGCAACCGGATCAACGCGTTTAACTTGCACTGCAAATTCATTGTATCGACTGGTGCCCAGGTTAACTCATTCCGCTGCATCGTGGCCCGGTGGAAAGTCGGAGAAAAAAATGATAAAAAACATGACTTGCCGAGATGTTGTGGTACGTCCGCATGAGGAATGCAGGAGAAAGACATGGCCATTCCGCGACTGACAATTATCGGGGAATCCATCAACGATTCGGTGCCGTCCACGAAAGCCCTTTTTTGATGCGGGTGATCTCGAGGGGATTGTTGCGCTTGCCACAAGCCAAGTTGAAGGTGGTGCGGCCTATATCGATGTGAACGTTGGCTCGCGGGGACCAGACCTGATGGCGGAGGTTGTTCGCCGGGTCCAGGCGGCCATCGACAGACCCTTGTCCATCGACACGCCCGATCCCGTTTTTGCCCGTGCAGGACTGGCCACGTACTCACCGCAGCGGGCAGGTGGTCAGAAACCGATTCTCAATTCGATCACGGTTTCCCGTGAAGAAATGTGGGAACTGTATTCGGTTCAACCATTTTGCCCCATTTTGCTTTCGACAGAGATTCTTGTTGATGGACGTCCGCAAGCGGCCCGGACCGCAGAGCAGACTTACGAGGCGGCGCGGTTTCTCGTGGGCCAAGCGCGACGTCGCTGTCCGGGGATCACGAACGCCGATTTGATCATCGATCCCGGCATTGTCCCGATTGCAAGTGATACCGAGGGGAACCTGAAACGATTGCTGGGTGCCATGGAGTTGATCCATAAAGACCCCGATCTGGCGGGGGTTCATATGTCCGTGGGCTTGAGCAATTTCACGGTTATGCTACCGCCCAAGCGCAAAGATGGTTCTCCGGTCAAAAGTGCACTGGAGTCGGCCTTTCTGACCAAAGCGATGCCTTTGGGACTGGACATGATCATTGGCTCTGTCAAAAGGAAGTACGAGTTGCTGCCACCAGAACATCCGGCCATGCAGTGTTTGGAGGCCGTCCTTCGGGCGGAAGGTTTTGAAGCGATCATGGCGGTGCGAAAGTTCTACGCCGAGTGAACCCATTTCGAGTTCGACGGCGGATCCTACCTAAGTTTTTCTCCTTTGATTACGCAGGAAAAGCAAATCTCGCAGTGTGAAAGCGGGAAAGGAAGATATGTATGGTAAAATCGGTTCTCGATGAGCTTCTAAGAGATGTTCCGGTAGTCTTAGACGGGGCTTGGGGGACGCAACTTCAACTGAAAGGTTTGCCTGTTGGTGGATGCCCTGACGAGTGGAATCTCTCCCATCCCGAGTTGGTGGAAGAGGTGGCTCGCTCGTATGTGTTGGCCGGCAGCCAGATTATTCTCACAAATACGTTCGGTTCCAATCCGGTGACGCTCGAGCGCCACAGTCTGGTGGACCGGGTTGTGGCAATCAATCGCGCGGGTGTCGAGATTTCTCGTCGTGCAGCCGAAGGAAAGGCCAAAGTTTTTGCCTCCATTGGGCCATCGGGCGTCATGCTCATGATGGGTGATAAAACCCCGGATCAATTGCGGGCGGCGTTTAGTGTGCAGGCGGAGGCCCTGGCCCATGCGGGGGCGGACGCTCTTGTCATCGAGACGATGTCCGATCCAGCCGAGGCCGTCCTCGCCCTGGAAGCCGCCAAGGCGACGGGTTTGCCCGTGGTCGTGTGTATGACGTTTGATTCCGGAAAGAATCGAGACCGTACGATGATGGGCACAACACCGGAGCAAGCTGCGAAACAGCTCACCGCGGCAGGGGCTGACGTCATCGGTGCGAATTGCGGTGCTGGGCCTGAAACCTATGTCGATATTTGCCGCCGTCTGAAATCTGCCACCGACCGGCCTATCTGGATTAAGCCAAACGCTGGATTGCCTGAGGTTGTCAATGGCCAAACGGTGTATCGCCTTTCCGCGACGGATTTCGCCAACTATGTCCCACGGCTTGTTGACGCAGGTGCCAGCTTCATCGGCGGGTGTTGCGGCACAACACCGGAGTTTATCCGAGCCGTTTGTCGTGCTTTGGGGCGCGGATAGGAAAGACCTTTTTTTCTCCCTCACGCCTTGAGTGGATAGCAACCATGAATTCTCGTGAACGAGTTCTCTGCGCTCTGGGCCATCGGGAACCCGATCGTGTGCCCATTGATCTTGGCGGAACACGTCAATCGGGAATTGCCGCTTCAGCGTATCATCGGTTGAAGGAAAAGTTGGGACTGCACACGCCCACCCGAGTTTATGACGTTTACCAGATGCTGGCTGAGGTGGAACGGCCCATCCTGGAACGATTCGGGGCCGATGTGATTGGCCTCCAGCGGCGCCGTGTCGCTTTTGGGATTCCCAACGAACACTGGAAGCCCTGGCAGCTTTTCGATGGTACACTGGTGCAGGTTCCGGGCGAATTCAACCCGGTTACCGAGCCAGATGGTTCCCTCGTGCTATTTAACAAGCAGGGAGAGCCGATTGCCCGGATGCCCAAAGATGGATTTTACTTCGACCGTGTGGACAAGTACCCCGGCGCAGCCCACGCGGATCCGGAAAAGCTTGATATCCCGGTCCTTTCACAGGAAGAATGCGATGAGTTGGGTGCCCAGGCTGAGGCATATTACAATAACACCGATTTCGCGATCATCATGGCGATGGGCCCGCCGTATGAGCTTTTCTTCGGCCTGGGAACAGGCGATTTTACCGCGTGGATGATCACACTGGTCACAGAACCGGACTATGTGCGGGCATTGTATGAGCGAATCACGGATGTCTGGCTGGAGAACCTCCGCCGGTTGACTGCGGCCGTTGGCGACCACGTTCAGATCATTCAGTTTAATGACGACCTTGGAACACAGGATGGCCCATTCCTCTCGCCAAAGCTCTTCAAGGAATTAATATTTCCCTATTACAAGCGCGGCCTTGACTGGATACATGCCAACACGAACTATAAAGTTTTCATGCATAATGATGGTGCGATTTATGACTTTATCCCCATTCTGATCGAAATGGGGGTGGACATCTTGAATCCTGTGCAGACCACGGCAAAGGGAATGGATCCGAGCCGGTTAAAAACGGAGTTTGGCGATCGCCTCACGTTCTGGGGGGCTGCGTGCGATTGTCAGAAAACGCTGCCCTTCGGGACTCCGGAAGATGTTGCCCGTGAGGTCGAACACAATGTCCATATCCTGGCGCCCGGAGGTGGCTATGTGTTTGCGTCGGTGCACAACATTCAGGCGAATTGTCCCCCCGAAAACATCATGGCCATGTTCGACACGGCCCAAACGGTGGGACGCTATCCCATAAGGACTTCACCGCATAACGCTGGTTGACTTTTTTGCGAGATAAGCTGTGCGACTGATTGTGATTGCCTGCGAGATCTTCTACCGCGAGCTTTGTCTGGTGGTGGCACGATCACCCAATACGGTGGATGTTGTTTTCCTGCCTAAAGGATTGCACGATATTGGACAGGAAAAAATGTCTGCGCGCATCGCAGATGCCGTGGCTCAGGTGGATGTGTCTCGTTATGAGGCGATTTGTCTGGGTTATGCCCTTTGCAACAATGGCATCGTGGGTTTGACTGCCCCGGAAATTCCCCTCGTTGTTCCGAGGGCCCATGATTGTATCACGCTCTTTCTCGGGAGTCACCGACGCTATCTCGAGTACTTCAATGCGAATCCTGGCGTCTATTTTCAAACGCCGGGGTGGATCGAGCGTGGCGAAGACCTCTCACAGCACGGACCGGATTCGATCGTGCGAAAGATGGGCCTTCTCCAAAGCTACGAAGAGTGGGTCGCCAAATACGGCGAGGAAAACGCCCGCTATTTGCAGGAACAACTCGGTGAATTAACGAGGAACTACGGTAAACTGGCCTACATTCGAACTCATACGGGATGCGACGACCAATTCGAAGAAATTGCCCGGCAGAAGGCTGCACAACGTGGTTGGAAGTTTGAAGTCCTGGAGGGAGATTTGCGACTGATTCAGGCCCTTGTTGATGGCCAGTGGGATCATTCAGAGTTCCTGACGATCCCTCCCGGGGGACGTATCGCCCCCGCGTTCGATGATCACATCATCCGGGTGGAAGTGCTTCCCGGTCCTTCTTGTCCCGTATCTCAACCGGATCGGTCGTGAACAGCACCTCAATGCCATCGGATGACCTTTTCGTCAAGCGGTGGAATGGCAATTCATGAGTGGCCCTTACATTGTTCGAATGACTTAACTGGAGGTCGGCAAAGCTTCAGACCACGCTCCGATCGTCATGTGGACCTGGATGAATACGCCGACACTGGTCAATGGCGTGTGTGTTTGACCTACCACGGAAACCGCCCAAACCGGTTGCGGGAGGGTGCTCCGGCCACTATCATGAATGCCCGAAGCTTTGAGTGACGCTTGGTACTTTGTCTGGGCGTCGGTGCGTGGGTGTGCCGTAAGAGCACGATCCTGAAAAGCCGGAGCACGCCGGCCATGTGGAGGTTTCACGCATGAATGGCTACGAACGTGTGATGGCGATGATTGAAGGTCGGGATGTCGATCATCTTCCGCTCATGCCCATCACAATGATGTTTGCCGCCGATCTCATCGGAGTGCCTTACGGAGAGTATGTCACTGACCATCGGATCCTGGTAGAAGCACAACTCCGTACGGCAGAGAAGTACGGCTTCGATTATGTCTCATGCATTTCGGACCCAGCCCGGGAAGCAGCAGATTGTGGAGCCGTCGTTCAGTACTTCGAGAATCAACCGCCGGCCATTGTTGAGGACAAAGCTCTCCTTTCTGACAAGAGTAGACTAGCCCAGCTCAAGGTTCCCAACCCATACGGTGGGGGCCGGATGGAGGATCGCGTTAAGGCGGCGGAATTGTTTCGGAAAAAAGTGGGCGGACAGCTTTTGATCGAAGGTTGGATCGAAGGTCCCTGCGCGGAGGCCGCCGATCTTCGGGGTATTAACACCCTGATGCTGGATTTCTTTGACGATCCCGTTTTCGTTCGCGATTTGTTCGATTTCATCCTGGAAATGGAGCTGGCATTCGCGAAAGCCCAAATCGAGGCGGGGGCTGACATCATCGGCATGGGAGACGCGGCCGCTTCCCTCATTGGCCCTCGATTCTACAACGAATTCGTTTGGCCATATGAGAAGAAGATGGTGGACGCCATCCATGAGATGGGCGGCAAAGTCCGTCTTCATATCTGCGGAAATACAAATAAGATCCTGGAAGGAATGGGAAAACTCGGCTGCGACATTGTGGATCTTGATTTCCTCGTACCGATGGAAGCCGGCCGCAAGGCGATGGGACCAGAGCAGGTCTTACTGGGAAACATCGACCCGGTGAAGGTCCTGCGGAATGGTACACCGGCACTGGTGACCGAGAAACTGGCCGAGTGCCACCGGGCATCGGGGAATCGATATATCGTGAGTGCTGGCTGCGAGGTTCCGCGCGGCACGCCTGACGCGAATATGTTCGCTATGAGAGATTATGCGGTCACTCATCGACCAGATGAGATTGACTCGTGAAATGGTTTTCGTCTGCCAGGAGAATACCACCCATCCTCAAAACCGAATATGACTGACTGAAAAAGTCAAGAGGAGTGATCCAATGCTTAAAACTTGGACGTTCCATTGGCCGACACTGGTTCGTTTTGGACCAGGGGTGATCAGGAAACTGGGGGAGTTGGCGCAAGAGTTCGGGTGGAACGCTTTGCTGGTCGGATACAAGGACCAGCGAGGGATGGAAGATGTGTATCAGCGTGCCCAGCGCTCCCTTCGGGCAGCCCGTATGCATTCTATTCCGTTCTTTGAAGTCGGTCCGGAACCTGAAGCCGATCTCGTCCTGCGGGGGGTCGAAACCTACAAAAAAAACCGTTGCGAGGTCGTCATCGGTCTGGGCGGGGGTAGTGTGATTGATGTTGCCAAGGCGATTGGGGCATTGGTCAGAACAGAGGGGCAGCCGTGGGATTTTGCCAATGCCAATGAAGGACACCGGAGGATTACCGAATCGGTGCCAGTCATCGCCGTTCCCACGACGGCGGGAACAGGTAGCGAGGTCACGGCCATTTCGGTTTTGACGTTTCGCGGTAAAGGGTCGTATCCCGATACGCCCATGAAAGCCGCCCTCGTGGGAGAAGGCCTCCATCCCAAAATCGCCCTCATTGACCCCGAGCTGACCCTGGGAAAACCAGCCGATGTTACGTCTGCCTGCGCCGCCGATGCATTGCTACAGGCCATCGAGGCGTGCTTGAGCCGTATGTCCAATCCTGTTTCTAAAGTCCTTGGGGGACAGACCGCTTGTTTGGTCTTTGGGAACCTCAAGGCAGCACTGGCAAATCCTCAGGAGGTTTCCGCACGGGCCAATCTTGCTTTGGCAGCCTGTCTGTCGGGCGCCGCTTACGACATGACGGGCCTGACTGTTGGGCATGCCATGGGCCAGGCCCTGGGAGCTGTGTTCGGGGTTCCGCACGGGCTGGCTGTGGCAATTGCCGGGCCGGTGGCTCTGAGATTTCTCCAGCAATCTTCCCCGGAAGCCCTCGCGGAACTAGGCCGCCAGTGTCACATCCTTGCCGATAGTCCTGAAAAGCAGGCTGCCCAATTCCTGGACGCGTTGGAGCAGCTTTTCCGCGATGTCGGTCTGCCCGACAAATTCACAGTACCAGCCGGCGCCCCGGCGAATTATCTCGACCGCCTGGTGCGCCATGCCTTGGAAGCCACAGCCGAGGCCTGCACTTTGACGCCTGTGAAGGTGGATCAGAACGTGCTACGCGATCTCTTCGAGAAGGTTCTGACCACCGCTTGAATCGAACAGAATTGCATAGTTTTCCGCCGTAGTCAGACCAAGCTCTGACTGGGCCTAATCACCAGCGGGGAGGACTCGCCCAGCCGTGGGGGCAAGTCATGAATTGCCCTTACCGCAACCTGCAACCGATCCTGTGCAGCAGCCTCTTAATATTGGGGAATCTGGGTCGGCAAGCGCTGGTTCAGGAACTCGCGGGGCCGGTTTCGCGCAGGAATTCCTCGATGAGAGTGACGAATTCACCGAGGATAAGGCACGTCGCTCCCCAGATGCGGTGTCTTCCGAAGACAAAATGTGGGGCGTCGTAAGGCTGGCCGCGGTATTCTCTTGTGTGGCTGCCGAAATTGGCTGGATTAAGCAGGTGCGCAAGTGGAACCTCGAGCAGTTCCTCGACCTCGCAAGACTGAGCACACATGTCGGGGCGATGCTCCGTGACGGCGACCCAGGGATCGACGCGAAAACGACTCCTTTCAATGTAGATGGCCGAAAGCTGACCCAGGATGCGCGGCTGAAAGTCAACGACGCCCAACTCTTCCCGGAACTCGCGAATGGCGGCTTCGCTCGAAGTTTCGCCAGGCTCGATCGCCCCACCGGGAAAGCTGACTTGGCCCCCGTGATCCGGAAGGTCACTTTTCCGCAGAGTTAAGGGCAACCACCACTGGGACTCATGCCAGTAAAGAAGGACAAGGACCGCGGCGGGGCGAGCATCTGCGGGTATCTTGGAATAATCACGGCCCAGGCTGGGACGCGGTGCATATTTCGTCCCCATCATGGGGCCGGGAAGAGACTTTCGTAAACGGGCGACCAGCCATCGCGAAAGTTCAGGTGAGTTGATCGCATCCCGGGGTGTGTTCATGCCTCTTGAAAAACCTTGTGACAACGGTGGGCGGTTCGAGTCCTTTTTTAATTCGATGCGCTTTTAGGGCAAATGGGACACACCGAAAATCCGTACTACTTTTTTTGAGCATTTATCGGGGTAGAGGCAATTCATGAATTGCTCCTACCGGTTCCAAGATAGCGAACACGACGATCGAATTCGAAAGCCGCACTGTGTCAACTTCGCCGTTAAGCTCCGTGGTTTCTCACTTGCCGGGCGAAGGCTGAACGGTTCATGAACGATCAGTGCATTTCCGTTCTTACCTCGGCCAGGGCGGGGCGATAAAAATTGAACTGCACGTTGGGGTGCTCGGCCAAAAGCGACATGGGCACCGCAGAATCGGCGATCCCCTTGGAAATCATCAGGGCCGTAAGCCGCATGCCGAAAGGATTGTCATGCATGCCGGCGTGCCAGATGGAGACTTTCTCCGCCTTCCAGGTCTCCACTGGTCCCACTGTGGCGGCCTTCGTGGGGACAAGGTGAACCTGTCCGCCGCCAGAGGTGCGGGCATTTTGCATAATGGTGGCCGGGTGCAAGTCCGTAATCCGTGTCTTGAGCTTCCGGTATTCCGACGCAGGCGGCGGTTCGTCCTTCCAGCGGCCCTGACGCCTGGGCGGATCGTTAAACGCCCAGTGCTTAATATCACCCTGACCACCCTGCATGATCACGCAGCGGATCTGATCGAAGCTTCGTGAGTAGGCCTCCAGGTCTCCGATTGGAAAACGGATGTGATCCTTCGGCATCCGCAACTTAGGGTTGATGCGCTTGAAGCACAGTTCCATGTCGGCCCGAGCGAAACTCAACGGATGGTCAATCGGTACCGGCTGTCCCGTGATTTCATCAACCCATTCGTCCATACCCCAGAAGTGACCCTCACGAACATCGAGTTGCAGCTCGTTCACAAGGCGGGCGACAAGGGGAAGTTGTTCTGTCGGCCCGATCGGACCGCAGATCCCGCAAGGGTTATCCGCCGTGGACTGCCGCCAGGCGTGGATGTATTCCAGGGCCTCCGCCAGATAGAAATCCTCCAGCGTATCGTACATGACGACTTTGAAACCGGGACGCGAGAGCCGCTCCACCTGCCGAACGGTCAATTTAGCGGCGTCCTGCAGAAGCTCGGGGTCCAGCGTTGTGTAATCCCACCAGTCTTTTGCCAGCTTACTCAAGGGCCTTGCCATAGAACGCTCCTTATCGAGAAGATCTGCCAAGGTCACCATCCCAGACGGCTTTCTGCCACATTATCGGCAAAAAACGTCAGCCGTCAATGATGCGATGCATACGGTTTACGAAGGGCTGTGAACCTGGGGACATTATTCCGGATTGAGAATCATCTATCATGAAAGGTTAGCCTATCAGAATGATCCATTGTAAAAGCCCAGTTCGTGTTGTGTGATCACTTTCATTGGTGTTGATGATCGAATTCCACGATGGAAAGAGCCTTGCACACGGTATGCGGCGTCTTTTGTCTTAACAAACCTGGGGGGATGACCTCGCGGGACGCAGTCAACCTCTTGCAACGGTTTCTGCGACGTGCCCGGTTGGGTCATGCGGGCACATTGGACCCTCTGGCAACGGGTGTGCTGGTCGTTTGTGTCGGAACCGCAACACGTTTGGTCCCCTTTGTCCAGGAGTTGCCAAAGCTGTATCGGGGGACTTTTTTGCTGGGGCGATCAAGCGATACCGACGATTTGGATGGCGAAGTCACGGAGCTTGAGTCTGCGCCCATTCCCAGTCGAGAACAGATCGAAGCCATCTTGCCGGAATTTGTGGGGATGATCCTTCAACGTCCGCCGACTTATTCTGCTGTCAGGATTGAGGGTCGCCGGGGGTACGAATGGGCACGTCAGGGTACTCCCCGAGAACCGGAGCCACGACCGGTCGAGGTGTTTGGGCTGAAAGTCCTCCATTATGAGTATCCCACACTGGAGCTGGAGATTCATTGCGGCTCCGGGACCTATGTGCGCTCCCTGGGAAGAGACCTTGCCCAGCGATTGGGAACGGCAGCGGTGATGTCTCAGCTCACACGGCTGGCCATCGGACATTTCACACTTCAACAGGCCATCGATCCGCGAGAAATAGGCCCTCACAACTGGCGAGATTTTCTACTTCCCCCAGCTGTCGCGGTAAAGCATCTTTCAGAAGTTCAATTGCCGGGGGAAGACGTGAAAAAGCTCCTTCACGGGCAGTGGCCGGCCTATGAAGGAGATTTGGTGCCGGGACAGACCGTGGCTGTGGTTGACCAATCCGGTGAGCTTGTGGGTGTGGCCCAATGTCAATCAGACAGCCGTTTGAAACCCCTCGTTAATTTGGCCCGTACCCCGGACATTCCCTGACCCGCAAAGTCGATAAGCCGTTATGATAAAGGGATATTGTTAACGTGGTTTTCAACTCTCGAGCGCTGATGTTCTTCCAGTGACTGGAATCTTACCATTGGCGTGGAGTTAGTTGTGAATTGAATGACGCTGCGAGGAGAGCGAATCGCACCACGAGCAAACCGTGGGGCAATTCATGAACTGTCCCTACGGGCAAACCAATGGTTTGTGCTGCCAGTTTAGAGTTGCGATCTGATTGCTGTATAGACCTATGTAAGGAGTGACCGGTGGCCGAGCTGAAAAGAACGCCTTTAGCTGATTGGCATAAAGAAAACGGGGCAAAAATGACACCCTTCGGGGGCTGGGACATGCCTCTCCATTATCGGCAGGGAATTCTTCAAGAACACTTGACGGTAAGGCGGTACGTTGGGCTTTTTGACATCAGTCACATGGGTCGGTTCCGCATCAGTGGTCCCGATACGGTGCGATTCCTGCAGTACGTCCTGACCAGTGATGTGAATGCGCTGGCCCCATGGCGGGCACAGTACACAATCCTGGCAAGAGACGATGGTTCGGCCATCGACGATGCTTATCTCTTCCGCTTCGGTGATGAATACTGGCTGGTGGTCAATGCGGCGAACAGTGAGACCGATTGGCAGCATCTGACGGAGGCGTCCGCGGGTTATTCTGTTCAATTGGAAAACCTCACTCCGGAGGTCGCCATGTTCGCCCTCCAGGGGCCGCGCAGTGAAACGCTTTTGAGCCAGCTCCTCGAAAAAGGACAATTGCCTGAGGCGTCCCGCAACGCACTTTCATTGGCAACGCTGGCAGGCGTTCCGGTGCGGTTATCGCGAACCGGTTACACGGGTGAGCCGGTTGGGTTCGAGATCTTTGTTCCGGCAGATCAAGCCATCGCACTGTGGTCGGCCTTGGCAGATGCCGGCTCTTCGCTGGGAATCAGCCCCATTGGTCTTGGGGCACGTGATACGCTTCGTTTGGAGGCCGGACTCACCCTCTTCGGCCACGAACTGGGAGTTGATCAACAGGGTCAGCCCATCCCGATCCTGGCAGCCCCCTCAGCGATCATTGCGGTATCCTTCGCAGAGAGCAAAGGGGATTATCTTGGCCGAAGAGCCTTGGAAGTCCAGGCGGAGTTCTATCGCCGATGGCGCGAGGGGAAGCCGTGCGAAAACGCCGCTCTACCCCATATCGTGCGCCCTGTTGCGATCCTGGATGCCGGTGTTGCCCGACAGGGCGACGCGGTTCACTGGGGAGGAAAGGCCGTCGGCTGGATCACGAGTGGGACAATGGTCCCCTATTGGATCTTCGAGGGAGAGGCGGATGATGCGTGTCCAGGTGACCAGATTGCACGGCGAGCCATTGCGTTGGCGATGATTAGCACTCACGTGCCCAAGGATGCTCATGTTGAAGTGCTGGTGCGAGGACGACCATTGAAGGCACAAGCTGTCCCTCGCCACGGCTGGAGTAACCGTCCCCCTTATTTTCGACCGGTTATCGCGAGATAAGGAATGGCTTATGTCTAAAAAAACTGACACTCCTGGATCAATTCCAGCTGGTGTGCGGGAACGAGTCAAATCCGTTCTGGAACGGTCCATCGAGAATCATCTTTGGCGCCAGCAGCGATGCATCAACCTGATCCCTTCAGAGATGACTCCCTCGCCTCTGGTTCGGCTCGTCCAGGTGACTGACCCGGTGGGACGGTATGCCGAGCATAACTTTCTCACTCAGCTTGGCCGAGAGGTCTATTACTACCAGGGGACCCGCTTCATCGAGTGGGTGGAGCAGCAACTGGTCAGTGAACTGGGGTGCTATCTTGGAACCGAGCAAATTGAGCCACGGTTGATCAGTGGACAAACAGCAAACATGGCGTTGTTCAGCGCCTTTGTCGCGTTTCGTAATCAGGATAACAAGCAGGGGGAAATCGAGCGAATTCGTGGTGTGCTGAATCATCATCTCAATCTGGGGGGGCATCTCAGCGCCCAGGCCATGGGGCCGTTACGAGATTACGTAGCCCGCGACCCCGCCACCGGACGTTTTGCCATCCGACATTTTCCTGTTTGCCGGGACAACCCCTATCGGGTTGACATCGAGGCGACGGCGGCCCTGCTTGATAAATGGGCGCCGGAATTGGTCATCTTTGGCAAGAGTATGTTCATCTGTCGGGAGCCGATCGATGAGCTGAGACAAATCCTGGCCGAGCGAAAACAACGGCCGTTAATCATGTACGATGCGGCCCACGTTCTCGGGATTCTCGGACCAGCTTTTCAGGACCCCTTGGCGGAGGGCGCCGATATTGTCACTGGGTCCACACATAAAACATTCTTTGGTACCCAACGCGGTTTGATTGCAGCCCGGTTAACTCAGGAATCACCCTTCGCTGGACTCTGGGAGTCATATCCGCCGACGGGCGATTTCCGGGGTTTCGTTCAGCAATCATCACCTGGGAACGCTCCTGGGCTTGCTTTTTGGCCGCGATAGAAATGAACACATTCCGCGAAGCCTATCAATCGCAGGTAGTGAAGAATGCTAAAGCCTTTGCCCGTGCTCTCCATGAGTGCGGTCTCCAGGTGGAGGGCGATCCCAGCCTGGACTTTACCGAAACGCACCAGGTCCTCGTCCGGGTGGGATCACACCGGGGAATCGAAGCAGCCCAATTACTGGAAGAGAACAACATCATTGTCAATTATCAGGCCCTGCCAGGCGACGAGAACTTCGCAGCGAGTTCTGGCCTCCGAATGGGTGTGGCCGAAATGACCCGCTTCGGCATGCGGGAGTCAGACTTCCAAGAACTCGCCGGTTTCATTGGGGCCGTACTCCTCCGTGGACAGCGTGTTGCAGACGCTGTGGCGCAATTTCGGAGCCGATTCTTGCGAATGCACTATTGCTTCAATTCCGAGGATTGGCCGACGTTGACGCAAAAGCTGCTTGCGACGTTTTAGTCTCAGGGCCAAGAGATCAAGACTTTCCCCAGCCGTTGAACCAGGCCCGTTTCTCGAAGGGCAGTTTCTCGCGTTGTGTGCCTGGTTCTGCCGGAATGCCAAGGGGCAACAAAATACGGACCTGCCGATCGGGGGGAACACTCAGCATTTCGCCAATCCGCTCGGCGATCCGGTTGTAACGAAGTGCCCCATCCAGCCAAACGGTGGCGTAACCCAGTGCCGTGATTGCAAGCAACATGTTTTCCACGGCGGCCGCGCAATCTTCAATGTGGAATGATACGTCGCCCATAACCGGGCGCGGGTCGGTGACGCACACAATCATCGCCCTGGCTGTGCTGCAGACCGGTTTGTTCTCAAAAAGCGAGGCAATCTGCCTGATCAAGTTCGGGTCATCGACGATGACAAAACTTGTTGTCTGAGCATTTTTTCCAGATGGCGCCCGGATGCCTGCTTCAACAATTTTCCGAAGATGTTCGCGGGGAATGGCAACGTCACGGAAAGCCCCTCGGTAACTGTAGCGCGCCCGGATGGCTTCGAACACGTCCATGGTGTCTCCTCCCGAAGTGACCTCGAGTAACTAATAACAAGATCCCAGCTTTTCAAGAATGGTTTCTTGCGAATCATTGCTGATGCCTCTATGTTACCCTTACGGAGCTTCGAGGTTAAGCGTTTTCGCACAGGTCCCCATCCCGATCGGAACATCATCGAAAGTTGTGTGGGTTTTCCATAAGGTCGTTGGAAGAGCGGGTAGGGGTGATTCATGAATTGCCCCCACGGTTTCCAAACAACATGTGATCGGATTTCCTTATGCATTGGTGGAACGAGAGTGCGGCGGACTTTGTGAGACGTTTCCGCAGGAGGCATTTCTGGGATTAAGGGCGGACAATATGATGATCATTGATCGTGAACAGGCTTTTCACGGGATCATGGGTCTGAAAGAACAGGAAACCCAGCCATGGCCGCAACTGCAGGCTCCGCGCATCGCGCGAAAAAATCTCGTCGGGTCGGGCGATACCGAATTCGTCGGCGAACAATGCCCGGGGCCGCGCCGGGTATGATCATCCCTGAACCCACGGCGCCGTTGCCCACAATTACCGTCACGCGCTACACCGCAGATACCTATGAGGAGCGAGTTCTGCACGACATCCGGACGTTGCCTCAAATATTGAAGAAAGAAGGTATCGTCTGGTGCGATGTTGATGGTCTTGGCGATCCAGCGGTTATGAACCAGTTGGCTGAGATTTTTGGACTGCATCCCCTGGCTATGGAAGATGTGGTCAACACGCATCAGCGGGCAAAGGTGGAAGAATACGGCGATGTTCTCTTTATTGTGATGCGTTTTCCCCATCTGGCGGATAATGGCGTTATTGAAACCGAACAGATCAGCTTTTTCTTGGGAAAAGGATTTCTCCTGACTTTTCAGCCTCGCCCCGGCGACGCTTTTTTGCCTGTCCGAAAAAGGCTCCATGATCCAACCAGCCCTATAAGAAGTGCTGGTCCCGACTATCTTGCGTACTCCCTCATTGACCTGACGATCGACAGTTATTTCCCGGTCCTTGATCAGTTGGCAGAACGGCTGGAGGCTCTGGACGATCAGATCACAACGTCTGATCCGCGGCGAGTTCTCAGCAGCATCCATGATCTTCGAAGAGAATTGCTTTATCTTCGGCGAACACTCTGGCCTCACCGCGACGCCCTTCAGGCGATGACGCGAGATCACCATATCCTCTTGGCGGAAACAACGCGTCTTCATCTCCGGGATTGCTGGGACCATATCATGGCGCTGGTGGATCTTACGGAAACCTATCGTGAACTGTGCGCCGATCTTCGCGATTACTGCATGTCAGCAATCAGCAATCGGATGAACGAGGTCATGAAATGGCTGACGTTGATTGCCACGGTGTTTATCCCCCTAAGCTTTATCGCCGGGGTTTACGGAATGAACTTCGACCCCGATGCGTCGCCGTGGAATATGCCGGAATTGCGATGGCACCTCGGTTACCCATTTGTCCTCACTTTGATGCTCACGGTGGCCGGGGTTATGATCTGGAGCTTCTACCGCCGCGGTTGGATTGGGCAGGAATGGCCCCTTTCTCCGCCAGACAACCATATCGGTGTTTCCGAGCATGGTTCAGCCTCGCATACCGGGGAACTAGCGGGGAATAACGGCGCTCCCGTTGCACATTCCAACAAACCGGCGGGATGAGTCCGTGTTGGACGTGAAGGCCAAAAAACTTGGTTAAGCGAGAAAGATCAGAGACCAAAACAATCAATGGTCGCACAAGTAAGATCGGATCGCCAGTTTTTGCAAACGGTAGGGGCAATTCATGAATTGCCCCTACCGGGGATAAAGTCTTTTTATCGGTAATCGGGAATGCGTCGGATTGCGTCTCGGTGTGGTATGGAGTCGTACCACAAATCTGTACCTGGCCACTTAACCTCGACTAAACTACAAGATAGCCGTCGGGGTCGTGTCCGAGATAGGACGCGAGACGCCCTTTGTCGCTATTCAGTCTGTAAATATCGGTCACCTATCGGCGGGTTTTGCGTCATTCATATGAGGGGCTTATATCGTGAGATGACACATCAAGCTCTGAAATTGCTGGCGTTGGCGATGACGTTCGTCGTCCCGTTGTTGTGGATCAGCGCGAGTGCCACCTGCGGGGAGGATGGTGGATCACTCGTCGCCGGTGATGAGTTCTCTCGCCGGCTGGACCGCATCACAGGCATCTTCTGGGCCGATGTTCCTCTGCGCGACGGTCTCCTTCGTTTAGGGCGGGCGAATGGGGTGGCAGTCGTCGTCGATCGAAGATGCGATCCTGAGCGGGAGGTTACGCTGACGATCCGCGATCGCCCTCTGCGAGAGGTTGTCAGTGCCATCGCCCAATCGTGCGGATGGGAGGCGGTTTTCGTTTCCCCGCTGATTTATGTCGGTCCGGCAGAATCGGCCCAGCGGTTGGAATCAATCATGGCACTTCGGCGGCAAGAAGCACTCAAGTGTGGAAAGGTGGGACTGGCCGGATTGCATCCCAGGGCGGTCTCCTGGCCGAGGTTGAGCACGCCTCGCCAGTTAATCACCCTCTGGCTCCAGGAAGCGAATTGGCAGTTGACCAATCCTGACGCGATCTTGCACGACCTTTGGCCCGAGGCGACACTTCCCCCGATGACGCTTGTTGACCGTTTGACGCTTGTGCTTATGCAGTTTGACCAGACTTTTGAGCTTAGCGAATCCGGTGAAGTCCGAATCGTGCCCATGACCGATCCCGTTGGACTGGCGAAGCGGTTCGCCGTGGGACCACGGGCACGGATTCTGGCCCAACAATGGCAGCAAATGTTTCCCGATTGTCAGGTGTCGGTGGTGGGCAACGACGTTGTTGTGCAAGGACCGCGGGAAGCACTGGACAAACTGAGCGAGCTTTTGAATACCCAAAAAGGTGTCGCGTCTTCGCAGAGTTCGCAGGGACACGAGAATCCGTCAGCTTCAGGTTCCGCACCAAGCGACCCGTTTGAGCAACGACGGTTTACGGTCCGAGAAGGCCGAGGGACGCTCGAAGGCGTAATTCGGCAACTTGCCCAGCAATTGGGTATGCAGATCGACTTTGATCGGGAAACCGCCATTCAAGCTGGGATTCGGTTGGACCAACCGATCCGCTTCCAAGTCCAGAACGGGACGATCGACCAACTTTGGCACGCCGTCCTTGATCCTCACGGCCTGGCATTTGAACGAAACGGGGCAATCGATCAGGATTTATCCCAAACGGTGATAAAGACTGTCACCATCAAGTCCGGTCTGATTTGTGTTGCGAACACAAGTGTTATTGGCTCCGACGCCAGCCAGTGACATCAACCATCGGTGGGTCTGTGGTTGCTTCGACAAGGGGAATCGGCTTCTCATACAGGGCCTGGCGAACAAGTGGTTTTGTCTCAGTAACCGGAGCGCTGGTTCCCGAAGCACTTGTTCCGCCGCCAGTGTTGTCGGCGGGTTTAAAACGCGATTCTGTCGTTGAGCCGCTTTCCTGTTTGAACGTCGATGGCGGTTGGCTCGAAGACCCTGCGGGAGGCAGCGAAGGAATTGAGGTGTCGGGGATGGGCTGCCACGAGCTACTCGACGAAGGAGCGCAAGAAGCGCACCCTGTAACGCTGCTCGTGGACGGAACATAGGCGGCGGACACCGCCTCGGAACCAACTCCGCACACCGTACACTCGCTCACCACCGGGACGGATGGGTAGGTCGCAAAGTAAGCAGTTGACCAGGTCGGGGCCGTTGCCTCCGGCCAATAACCCGTTCGCCTGGCCCGCAGGTTAGCAAACGGCCGCCAGTTAAATAGGCGTCGCGGCTCATAGACGATCTGGACAGGTCGATAAGCCACCATAGGGACTATGGTGGTTGATACCGCAGGCGGCACCGCATATGGCGAAACCACAGGCAGGTAACTCGTGCTAACGACGGGGCTTTGATAAAGCACGGGCGCGGGACGATAGACCGTTGTTGCACCCGGGGTCACGGGCAAATAAGTCACGCGATAACTGACCGTTGGCGCCGCAGATGCCACCACCGGTGAGGATACAACCGGCATATACGCGTATCCAATGTTGTATCCGCCGTACTGGGCTGTGTACGTGGACTGAGGGTTGAAAAGCCGGCTCAGAAAACACTGAGCGCGTGCCGTCTCCACCAGGACCATCGTTAGAGCCAAAGTCACGGCGACAAGTCTCAATCTCGCGTTCATGCGATTATTCTCCCGGTTAGACATACCCTTCGGGATCAATCCCTCCGGCTCGTTCAAGTTAACATCACCTGCCAGCGCATACAGCAAGTCGCGCCACATCCGCTGGGGCTTTAATAAAAGTTGCCCTCAAAATCGCATTTGTCAAGTCTTGAAAAACCAAATGGAGTTTTGTGCGGTTTGTGCTGAAATGCCCGAATAAATCGATTAGACAAGGAAATGTAACCTTAACAGTCACAAGTGGGGGAATAGGGAGGCCCGTAGGGCCTGACGTCGGCGAGAGCCGAGCTTTTCAGGCCAAGTTCATCGCGTTTTTCCTTGTCTCTTTTTAACCCACAAAAAACTTGACGGGCAGGGTTTTCCTTAAGACAATACGCGACAGTTGAAGAACTCTCGTAGGCAATCTTATCAAATGAGGGGGTCCGTCATGGCGAAGAAGATTGTGGGCGCAAAAAGGTATTGGGTTCCGTGTCAGAGCGGTCAAAGAAACGGTGTGATTGCTATAACCGCATCGAGTGCGCTGGATCGAAGGGGCCTTTGGTTCCTAGCCGCTGTTTTGGTCCTTTTGGTTCTCTTAACGGACACGAGTTGTCGCAAGGCGGAGCGGTTCCCGGCCGTGGAAGAAGTCGAACCGCTGCCATCCGAGACTGTTCAGACTCCGCCGCCGGCGCCGCAGCCACCCGTCCTCAGCCCGTTGTCTCCAATCACAATGAAGCCCGGGGAATCGGCAACCTGCCCAATCTCGGTGGATCGGCGTGGTCTCGCAGGGGCCATCAGCGTGCAAGTTCAGAATCTGCCGCCGGGGGTTTCTGCAAAGCCGTTACAGATACCGGATGGTGAGAGCAAGGGTGAATTGACCATCATGGCCGACAAGAGTTTGGGCGAGAATGAGATCTCTTCGGCGGCAACTGTGCAGATTGAACTTGCTGGCCAGAAAGTTTCGCAGCCACTCATGCTGACGATTCCACGGATTGCCCTTCCTGAAATGACCGTACCCGGATCGGTTTTCCTTTCTCCCGGGGCAAAAGTCACCATCGAAGTGAGCCTTCAGCGTGACGGGGTCGTGCTTCCTGTGGAGCTTCGTCTGGACAAATTGCCGGATGGGGTGACGTGTCCATCTGTACAGGTTCCCGGAGACGCGTCCAAGGCCACCCTTGAACTAACGGCGACCGGTCAGGCAGCGGAAGGCGACCATCAGGTTCAGGTGGTCGTGGCTGCCGGTGAGCGGACCGTCTCGAAACCCGTGACCGTTATTGTCCGCAAGAGTCTGTTCACGGTGCGGTGCTTTCGGGTTGTTACCATCAAACCCGGCGAAAAACGTGATGTGGACATCCCAGTCACGCGGCAAGGTTACAACGGTCCGATCCAATTTGCATTTGAGAACTTACCGGAGGGTGTCAGCTTGTCTGCCGATCCTCTGGCCCAGGGGGCCGGTTCCGCCCGATTCAAGTTTGCGGTAAGTCCTGAGGCACATGAGCGTGTTCGTTCTGTGTATGTTCAGGCGACAGGAGGTGGATTCACTTTTCGGGAAGCGATGGTCGTGCGTGTTTCTCGCCAGGAAGGGACCGGTTTCCTCCCGAAAGAGATCGGTTTTGATCCGCAGTTGGCGCCGCTGTTCCGACGGGGATCCTTTGGTGGACGATTGAGCGCAAAGAGTAAGGCCGCCCTGTGTGATGCCTATGGCGGAACACCCGAGTCGGAAAAGGCCGTTTTTCGCGGCCTGGCCTGGCTTGCGGCCCATCAGGAAGCGGATGGACGATGGTCTTTGAAGGATTACGGCCGGGTTATACCGACCTGCGATTGCCATCTCGATGCCGAGAAGGAAAAAGAGATCGTGGACAGTGACACGGCGGGGACGGGATTGGCCCTGTTGCCATTCCTCGGGGCCGGGATTACTCCAGAGAGTGCACCCGAAGAACCGGCTGAATTGACCCGTTATCGAAATGGTGTGCGTCGTGGCCTGTGGTATCTGATGCGTGTTCAGGTTAACGATCCCAAGTCCGACAAGGATGGTCACCTGGGCGGAAATACCTATGCCCATGCGATCGGCACGATGGCTCTGTGCGAGGCCTATGGATTGACAGGAGACGAGCGGATTCAGGCGGCGGCGCAGCGTGCGATTAAATACCTGATGAGCGCCCAGCACAAAGAGGGAGGCTGGCGATACGGTTTCCGCGAGGCCGGGGATATGTCGGTGGTCGGATGGGTCTTCCTGGCCATTCGCAGCGGACAGTTGGCGGGACTTAAGATTGATGAAAGTCCCCTGGTTCGAGCGGGTCGTTTCGTGGATGCTTGCAGTGTGGGACCGGAACCGTACAAGTTGTCTGAGTATTGTTATCAACCGGGGGGTAGAACCGAAAATCTCGCTCACAGCCTGCGGTCTGCTCACACGGCAGTATCTCGGCTGGAAAAAGGATAACGCCCATCTTCTGGCAGGCATCAAAAAGATTATGACCCAACTCCCTCCTGTTGGGGCGCAAAGCCCCGGATCGCTCTACTATTACTACTATGCCACACAGGTCCTCCATCACATGGAGGGCGAAGAATGGGATCTCTGGAATCATCGCATGCGGGAACATTTGATCCGGACTCAAGAGCAGTCTGGACATAGGGAGGGGAGCTGGAGTCCCGACGGTTGCGACTGGGGAAATCGGGGAGGACGCATCTACGCCACATCTCTGGCCTTGATGATCCTCGAAGAGTATTACCGGCACCTCCCACTTTACCGACCTGTGCCTCGGACGCAACTGACAGGGACGTCCGCTCCTTAAGTGCGGCCTATCCGGGAAAATAGCGTTCGCAGAATGGCACGTTTTTGAGCGCACGACGTGCCTGGCAACCCTTCACAGGAGAAGCGTCATGCTTTCGGGACGGTTGGTTGTGTGCCTCGTGGTCGTGATTTCTTGCGTGCCGAGAGAATCACTCCGGGCCGAAGAAAGCGACCCCTATTACCGATATATCGCGACGGCTGCCGATTTCCAGCCTGTTGAGCAGGATCCCAAAGTTCTTGTTGGGCGATGGGACACGTGGATTTACATGCCGTGGCGGTATCAGTGGACCATTGGCACCGGCGAGGAAGGTGGCCAATTCTGCCGGGATTTTGGGATCAATGGCGGCTTCACCGATCACGGGGAAGGGCCGTTGGGCGTGGCTCGAACGATGGAATCTCCGTTTTTACAATGATCACACAGCGGGGAAAGGTTTTCTGTATTTGCGGGATGCCAATCAGAAGGCGAGATTCCAGCAATTCCAACGTGATGCCCGGGCTATACGCCAGGACCATGAGGGGCCAAAACCGTTGGACAACTCGCTGTTTGACAAGCTCGCAAAGCTGGTCAGGGCGCGAGTGGCCCAGATCAAGCAAAGTCCCGTGCGAGTCGCTTACGCCTTAGACGACGAAATCTCCTGGGGTATTTTTGTGGTGCCCCTTCCCTGGCGTGTCCACCCGGATGATGAAGCTTACCAACGTTGGCTCGATGTTTACTACGGCGGCAAAGGCCCCAAGGCCCAGTTTGTCACACCCGACTTCATCCTACCCCAGCTTAAGGGCAAACTTGCCGACTTGGACTTCGCACCGCTTCTGGATCGGATCACGTACAACGATTCCGTCTGGGCAAACTTTCTTGGACGCCTGGTCGAAGTGGCTAACGAAGTGGACCCCGAAACTCCTTGCGGTTTTGTCGGAGGTCAATCGCCCAACATGTGGGGTGGCTATGACTATGCCAAACTTACGAAAAAGATTCAGTTCATCGAGGCGTATGATTTGGGATCCTCACAGGCCATCATCCGCTCGTTTAACCCGCACAATGCCATGCCGCAGGTCACGACCCATTTTCATTCCGACGCACGGGGAACCGCCAATGATGTCTGGCAAAGCTGGTATTATTTCGCCCACGGAAACCGAGGGATGATTGGCTGGGTAGAGGGCTGGTTCGATGGCAACAAGCCGCGTCCGTGGTTGGATGAGTACCGGGCCACACTTAAGGAGCTGGGGCAAACGCAGGGACCAAAGCTAGTTGGGGCGCGCTGGGTTCACGATGGTATTGCCATCTACTATTCCCATCCTTCCATTCAGGTCTCGTGGTGTTTGGATAGCGAGGCCCACGGCAAAACCTGGGTGAATCGGGGAAATGATCACCGTCTGGGGACCTCGCACCTTGTTCGAAAGGCTTGGGAATATCTGTTGACCGACAGCGGCTTGCAGTATTCGTTTATTCCTTACGACCGTGTTGTTCTCGAAGGGATTCCGGCAGAATATCGCGTGCTGATCTTGCCTGCCTGTTATGCCCTTTCTGACATCGAAGCCCGCCGCATCGAAGAGTTTTGTCGCCGCGGGGGGACTGTCATCGCGGATTTTGGCTGTGGCTTGTTTGACCAACATGGCAAGGGGCGCAAAAAGGGAGTCTTGGACGATTTATTTGGCGTTACGCATGACGGAACAGAGACGGCCCGGGACTTCTTCGGCGACCGCCTTTGGGTCGAGACCGACCAGGATGCTGCTTACGGTTACAAGACATATCGTGAGCTGTTTGCCACGATTCGGTGTCAACTTCACAAGGGCTACGCCATAGCGGAAAAACGCTTGCCGGCTATGACGGAGCAAAAGGTGGGACAAGGCCGGGCCATTTACCTGAACCTTTCTCCTCAGCGATACCTCCAGTATCGAGAAGAAGGCTCCGCTGACGTTTCGGCCCGTGAACCATTCGTTCGGCCAATCCTGGATGCTGGTGTCCGGCCGTGGGTCCATGTCATAAGTGAGGGCCGAAGACCAGCCAACGTTGAGGTATGTTACTGGAAAAAAGCTGACCGGACGTACATCTTCGTGGTTCAGAATGCCCCTGTTACGGGTTCAATGACAGGCGGTGGCGGGGCTGAGCAACTAAAAGTCCAGACCATTCCCATCGAGGTACAATTTGACCGTCCCGTCCGCGACGTCGTAGATGAAAGGACGGGCCAGCGACTCGGAGATGGAGATCGTTTTCAATTCAGTTTCCCTATGGCAGAGGCCATTTTCTTAAGTCTTAGGGAGTAAACAGGACAAGCCAACAGACGGTCATTGAAACAGAGGTCGGATACGATCCTCGACTTCCTTTGCGAATGGCGCAAAGTTCATCTGACAGCGCTGTTTAAGCAAGTCCGTATCCGTCATCTTCCCGGCAATCTGGGTCTTTTCCTCTGCTGAAAGCACCTTCGATTTCCCTGCTGCCGCTTTGAGCACATTCTTCGGGTGATTCTTGTCCTTTTTAGATGCCGGAAGAGCTTCAGGCCGTTCAGGAATCGCAGGTGTTTGTGGCAGCCCAAAGGCACGCCGAATCGCGTCGGCATCAGCCAAGAGCCGGGCCTCAACACGAGGGTGGGCAACACCAAGGGCGGTCGGAAACTCAGGTACTTGGTCCATGTCACGTCCCTTGGCAAGTTCGGTGTACTTACCCTTCCAATCCCCGTCCGAATCCACGACGAAGACAAGTCCTGCTGATTGGCTGATTCGCGCCTGCCGCCGAGCAAATCGCACTTTTTGTGCCAGACTGTTTTTTTGAATAAGAAAAGGAATTTGGCTTTGTCGCGTGCGAACGAACAAATGCTTGGGCTGCCCGCATAACTTAGAAACAAGGATGGGCACCACACCCTGATCCGGTGGATGCGGTTTCTCTTCTTGAGGTACGTCGGTTTTTCCCTCACCAATGATGTCAATCACTATTTAGGGCCGCGAACTCACCGAAGACCTCCTCTTCACTCAGGTTGTACCACAGTTCGCCCAAATAGAATTCCCCTTCGGCCAGACGCTCGCGGATGCGGGGGGCATCCCGCAACGGTCTCGCTCGCACCCCGCCCTCGGGATGCGCCGGATCACGGCTGAGGAAGGTGACTTCTTCCGGTTCGAAAAAGCTCACGACAAAGGGCGAGTGCGTTGTGAAGACAATCTGGGGACATTGGGAGTCCCCTTTCTCCTGTGCCATTCGCCGCAGCATCGTGACGACTTCTTGGAGACGTTTGGGATAAATCCCGTTTTCTGGTTCTTCAATAAGTAACAAACGGGGCGGTTCGGGAAGATAACTCAACGCCAGAAATCCCAGCATCAGGATTGTGCCGTCAGACGCCTGCTGACCTCGGATCGTGCGACCGGTCTTGGTTTCGAATCGCAGGCCTTGACCAGCTTCTTTCACATCGTCTCGCCATAATGACCCGGAGCTGGATCGTTGAATCGCTTGTTCCGTTTCCAGCCTGATACTGCGAAACTGTGGAAATAGCTCACAGAAACGCTCGCGTAGCTTGAGGAATCGCTCGGGATCGGCCGTCAGAATGTCATGCAGCATGGTCGGCAGTCCGAACCCGTCGCGATCCATCCGAAACTTTCGACTCGGATCCAAAGCTGCTGGCCGTGCCATAACCCGCGGATTAAACGAGTAAATAGGGGACGGGCGAATCAACTCCGCCAGCATGTTCAGAACATCACGTTTTGAAGGATCGCTCGGAACTTCACCCCGACGGAACCGCGAAACCACGGTGGCGTGCGATGCAGAAAAGAGTCGTAGCTTCTCTTGTTCGATCAGGGCCCATTCATCGACTAACTGGCAATTAATTCCATCGGCCGGGAATCTGACCGCCAAACCGTAGCCGATCGAGCCGGCCTTGGAACCGGTATGATCCGGGTCGTTTTCCCAAAAGCCCGATAGCTCAACGGTATCGGAGTTCGCCCCCTCGAAAACCAACTCCCGGCCTGTCCAGGGTTGGGGAAAAGCTTGGCCTACAGAATCGACATAAGCACTTTGATGGAGCGCGGCCATGGCCTCCAGCAGGCTGGTCTTGCCAGCGTCGTTGGGGCCAATGATGACATGGAGAGGTGTCAACGGAATCTCCACATCTGTCAGACATTTGTAATTCTTGACGCCAAACCGGGAGAGGTACATGACCGCACTCCTTGACACATCACGCGATCTGCGCGATCGTTTGTCCGACAATACGGGCTGTTCAGGTCACATCGGCTGACTGACGTTCAAGTCGAATGTTACCCCGAAAATATTCCCCGCGACTCATCGCATTATAAGGCCGATTTCCTGCAATAGAACATCGTCGAAGGACCTTCTATTTTTCATTCCCCGATGATTTTAATCAGCACACGTTTTGGACGACGGCCGTCGAATTCTCCGTAGAAGATCTGTTCCCAGGGACCGAAATCGAGTTTGCCATTGGTGATGGCCACCACCACCTCACGGCCCATAATCTGGCGTTTGTGATGCGCATCCCCATTGTCTTCACCGGTACGGTTGTGGTGATAAGTTTGGGGCGAGGGGTCGTACGGCGCCAGCTTTTCCAGCCAGCGCTTGTAATCCTCATGGAGGCCCGGCTCATCGTCGTTGATAAAGACGCTGGCCGTGATGTGCATGGCATTGACCAAGCACAATCCCTCCCGAACTCCACTTTTCTTGACTGCTTCTTCAACCTGTCTGGTGATGTTCACAAAGTCCATCCGCCTGGGAATGTTGAATGTAAGATATTCCGTATAGCTTTTCATAACTCGATCTCTCTGAACCACAAGTTCAGCACACGAGGCGCGCAAAATGACCAAACCGCAACGCTCCTGAGACATCGCAACATTGTGCGATTGTGTAAGTATTCCCTTTGAATTGAAATCCCCTATTCAGGAAGGGGCTGGTCTTTGGTCTCAGGTGCGAAAGGCAACACCAGAACCCCGAGCAAGAAGAATAGGCACATCGTGGCCCCGGCAACCCGCATCGGTTCGGCAAAACCGGCAAAGACGACGCCACTCAGGTAACCCTGTAAGAACGGGCCAAATGCCGAAACATAGCGTCCTATGTTGTAGCACATGGACGTTCCCGTGCTTCGCAACCGAGTCGGGAACAGCTCAGGGAAGTAAATGGCGTAGCCACCGAAAACGGAAAGCTGGGCAAATCCCATCAGAGGGGCCATCCACAAAACGTGGTGCCATTCCCGCATCGTAAGAAACACGAAAGCGGTCACGACCATCGCAAACAGGAAGAAGAGGGCAAATGTCTTCTTTCGTCCCAGTTTATCAGTCACCATGCTGAAGGCGTAAATGCCAAAGAATGCCCCGATGTTAAACAGCAAGAGCTGGATGCTTCCCCATCGTTGCACGTAACCGCCGACGTTCTTGCCGCGCTCTTTCAGACGAGCCAGATGATCATCCAAGGTTGCTTTGCCGGTCGGCGCCTTTTCGATGAACTCGGTTCGTCGGGCACGTTCCTCAGGTGTTTGAGCCTGGCGTTTACGATCCAGTTTGGCCAGAGGGGAGCCGTCATCCGTCCAGGGCTGATCAAGGAGTTTCAACGCATGATCTAGGGTGATAGGCTCCTTCCGGGAGGCTAACGTCAGAGCCGCTGCGAACAGATACTGCGCGTCCTTGTCCTCGGGATTTGCTCCAATCATGTCTCGCGGAAGGATTCCCGCCTCGGTCGCCTTGTCTATGGCCCCTGGCGTTTTGAAAACAAGGGCGACAAATTCGCGGTCTTCCTCAGCGGCACCTTTTGTGCGGTACTCGGCCGTGATATTGGCCCGGAAAATCGATTGAACAAGGTCCACACCGAAGACACCAATACCCCACAACCCGATTACCCCTGCCGCAGCCAGAATGATCCCGACGATGGCGCGGACCCGCCAGCGAGGATCTCCGAAAAGCTCCTTCAATGAACCTGCCTTTTGCTTGGAGATCTTGCCCTCAGCGACGGCCTGCTTCCAGCGTTCGGGTTCTTTAAGCCAAAACATGACGAAAATGATCAGAAATGCCGGTAAGATTCCGACGCCGAACATCCATCGCCAGGTTTGGCTTTGAATGTATCCGGCCAGCAAGAGCTGCGAGAAAATGATACCCACCACACCCGCAGAAATGTTTCCAAAAGCGGAAAAGGCCTGCAAAAACCCCAGGGCCTTTGGACGCGCTCGATCCGGCAATGTTTCGGCCACAATGGCGGTCCCCAGACCGAACTGCCCCCCGATGCCCAACCCAGCGACGAATCGATAAATCAGAAAATCAACCAGGCCAAAACTCAGGGCCGACAGACCGGTGAAAATCGAATAACACGCGATCGTCAGGATCATCGTTTTGGCCCGACCGATTTTATCCCCCATGATTCCGAAGATGATTCCCCCGGTTGCCCAACCGATGAGCATGACCGCCGTTGCCAGGCCGCCGTAGAAATTGACAACGTCCGCTGTAGCTGATCCCAGCAAATCGCGAACAGCCGGCTGCCGAGCGAGGTTGAAAAGTTGCTGGTCGAACGTATCAAAGGCCCAACCAGCCGTACACACGATAAGAACAAACCACTGGTAGCCGGTCAGAAGCCGATACCATCGTTCCCGACTAGAAGCGGCTGAACCATCACTCATTGTCTTCTCCTTTTCCGCGCAGAAACGCGCGCGGTATCCAACACAACACGAATCGCACAACCCAGCTCGGGGAGGCGACCTTCTACCCAAGTTGCGGGTCCCGACAAATTTTAGTCGGATTATGAATCAAAATGGGTGCCGTGTCCAGCCCCGAAAATCGCGGTTTCCTTATTAACCGAATGACATCGTGTTGACGTGGACATGTGGGTCGCTTTTAATGCTTAATGGATGCGATGTGATTTGGCACCGAAGTCCTTTTAGTGTGGAGGCGCGTCATCATGTTACCGAAACGCCTGAGTTTTCCCGGCAATCCTATCCGCAGGATGAGCATCTGGCTCGCCGGTGGTTCTTTGGTGCTTGCGGGGCTAGTGGTGTCAGTGATCCAAACACGTGGCGTGGCGGAAGAGGCCACCACACAAGCTCCGAGCGCTCAAGAGCAGGTCGTGGATTTGTCAGCAGAAAGCCTGAATGTGTGGAGAGAACCTCACGGGGAATGGGCAATTGTTGGAGAGGCGCTGATGGACTCCCAGGACCCGCGACGAATCGCTGTAAAACCAGGAAAGGGCGTCCTGTACAATGGTCCCCAGGGGAAAACTGTCAACCTTCTGAGCACTGCGGAACACGGTGATGTGATCGCACACATCGAGTTCATGGTTCCCAAGGGGTCCAATTCGGGCGTTTATCTTCAGGGGCGCTACGAGGTCCAGGTTTTTGATAGCTGGGGGGTCGAAAAACCCAGCTACAGCGATTGTGGCGGGATTTACCAGCGGTGGGGACCCCAGGGCGGTTACGAAGGACATCCTCCACGGGTTAATGCATCGCGGGCACCGGGCGAATGGCAATCCTTCGATGTGATCTTCCGAGCACCTCGGTTTGACGAAAACGGAAAGAAGATCGAAAACGCCCGCTTTATCAAAGTCGTCCACAACGGTGTGGTTGTTCACGAGAACGTCGAAGTGACTGGGCCTACTCGGGCGGCACAATTCGAAGATGAAAAGCCGACCGGACCACTCATGCTCCAGGGGGACCATGGCCCTGTGGCTTATCGAAATATCCGATTGCGTCTTGTGAAGCTCCCATGATGGGAAGCCATTAAGCCGCAGTGTTTAACCGCGCAGGTTGCATAGGAAGAGGATCGAAGAGAGGTTGACCCCATGTCGAACCAGATCGCCTCCGGTGACGTTCCGGAACCGGCTGTTCAGGCTCCGTCTGCCCAGGAAGTTGCCGAAGAGCTTCGGAGGCTCCGCCGGAGCATCCGCCGGTTGACCGTTCTGGCGTCGCTGCTCACGCTGGCTGTGTTTCTCTGTTCGGCTGCCGTTTTCGGCGAGTTGGTCAATTATTTTTCCTTCGATCCCATGCTTTACGGCGGTGTGGCGGCGGGAGCCGCCATCCTGGGATTCATCTTCGGATTCGTTGGGTGCCGACGTTAGCCGCCCGTACGGCCCTCGCATTTGTTCATCGAAGACTTGAAGCTGAATCCCGGGGTTTTTCGGCAATCATGGCGTCGTAATAACGAGTCGTCTCTTCAGCCGCCAGGCGGATGTCGCTGCTCGGACATCGCAACTCCGCCCGAAAGACGTGATTGCCCGGTTTTTGAGCACGGGCCTGGATTTCGAGCACAATTTTCTCACCCGGTCCGATCTTGCTGATGGGTTCAAAGACGACCTGCCCGGGCACGACCTTGTTTGGGATACCTCTGGCGGACACCGGCTCAATTCCTTCCGAGAAGAAACCAACCACATGCACGTCCGTGGCAGCCTTGCTTCCTCGGTTCTCGATGATAATCTGATAGAGGCCATCTTTTCCGACAGGAACCGGACGCGGTGGATCCTCCACCCGCAGAGCCAGGTCCGCAACGGCCTGAATCTGTGTGATGCACTCACCCTGTGTGGCCAGGTTTCCCTCGGCCGTCGCCTGCACAATCAAACGGGCGTCGCCCATGCCTACGAAGCGACACGGAAGTTGAAGCACTTCTTCTCTGCCCGGAGGCAAAGACGCAATGAACCATTCCAACGAGTTGCCCACGGGTTTGACGCCCTTTACTGCCGTCAAATCGGGTTCCACTGATTCGGGACACATCACTTGAATGCGGATATTCTCGGCAGGTGCCGTTCCAGGATTCCGCACGATGATCTGGTACCGATCGTCTTGATTTACAAACTGCAAGGCCGGACCTTCTACAGCCACTTCCAACGCCGGTCGGACAACTGTCACAACATGTTCCAGTTGCGATCGAATTCCACCATCGGCTGTCACCTCCATCTGAATCTGAAGTGCTCCCGATTGGCGGGGAAGAAGCTCAACTTCGACGACCCGCTTCTCTCCGGCAGGAATTGACCCGAGATTCTGTTTGGCAGGTGTCTTTTGGCCTGTGCCAATTGGCAAAAGGGACAATACGACGTTGTCAGCTTCGCCGGTCCCCGTGTTAACGACTTCCAGACGGTACACTTCGGCCCGGCCAAAGAGGACCTGGTCAGGACCGTCCACGCGAATGACCAGTTTGGGTTCTCTCACCTCGATTTTGGTTTCATTCACTGGCGCCAGAAGTGTGTACTGGACTGCCAGCTCAATGGGTTTGCTCTCCCGCGGAATCAGCTTCATCCGCAAACGTTCTTCTTTTTGAGGGTCGATTTGCTGGATCATCCACACAACGTCTTGCTTGTTACCATTTGTGGTGACCTCGATGGCGCCCGATGTGGGAACCTGTTCGACGACTTCTGCCCATGACGGTAAGGCAACGTTCACCCGCACTTGATTGCCCGTGCCCCGCCCGATGTTCCGAACGAGAACCTCATAGAGACCAGGTTTTCCAAGGGTAATCTCTTGTGGGCCACTGGTCTCAACCAGCAACACAGGCCCAGCAAGTGCCCTTCCCGAATTGGGAATAGCCATGCCGGCCATCCGTTCGGACCAGGTCGCGTTGCCCGGGCGACTAGGAGAAGTGTCTTTCCCAGGAACCGACTCAGAGTCTTTCGTTGTGCTGCTTAAGGGCAAACTCGTTTTTGAACTTCCAGGAGATGCTAAAGTCGGGGCAAGAGTTGGTGTTTGCGGCGTTGGTGCCGAGACACTCGTTGTGGCGGGCGTTGTCCTTGCAATTTGCGGTGCCCTTCCAGATGTCGCGGGTTGCCAGACGGCTGGTGTTGGCTCGCGGGCTGGCCCCGTGGTAATGCCAGAAGATCGGGAAGATGGTGTGGCCAGTGTAGGACTCGCAACCCTTGGGGTACTGGTGGCGCCCTGAGCTGGTGTCGGGACTGCGGGGCCTTGTGAACTCTGTGCGGTATAAACTTGCGGTGAATTCGCAAATTCCCTTGATCCCGCCGCCGGTGTTGGCTGGCCTGCGGGCGGAACGTTTCCGCTCGGCATGTCCGCAACCTGGATCTCGGCGCCTCGTTCTTCTGTGCGAGACACATCAGGCCGAGGCGGAGTTGCCGTAACGAACGGTGACGTGCGGTACTCCAGCATTCTTCTGTACAGCGGCGAACCGGAGGCCGTGCTGGGAGACTCATTAGAATCGGTAGTACGCCGTGCGTTTTCTGGAATAGGGACTATTTCCGTTTGGCTGCGGGACGGAGACGTCGAAGCTCCGGCCATTCCGGTCACTCGCGGCGCCACTGCCGATTCCCGTCCGATCGCCTCAGACGCCCCTACGTCCTCATTTTTACCTGAAGTACCCTGAAGGAGGGGATCAGGCTGCGGCTTAAGATTGGTGCTCGATGTTGGTGTACTGCCAGAGAACGCCGAGCCAGCGCGGTCGGACGTCGGGGAACTCGTCTGAGCACTATCATTGGTTTTCCGTTTGCCGGGCAAGACGCCCGAAAAGACTCTGTCCCCCAGGCGATCGAGCCTTTCGATGAGATTGGGGGAATCGCTGTGCGATCCATCGGCGGCCCACACATTCACTTGCTGAAATGCGAGAATCGCCGTGATCAAGATCGTTGTTACTATTTTTCGCATCTTCACTATCCTGCTCGTTCTAAGATCGTTACAGGAAGCGAACTGAGGTCACAGAATATCGCCGTGAAGATTATCGGATGTGTCGATTGAAATGGATTAATCGATTTGGGTAAGTTTAACGGGACGTACCCACTTACGTGGGGTGTCGGTCCATGCTTGAGACGACATTTTCAGAGGTTTCGTGAGGCCGGGTGTATGAAATCTCTTTTCATCTATTCATTTGTGTGTACCGTGCGAACTTGATCGAGATGCACCGCGGGCTTCCTTGCGTCACCGTCCCCATTGCAAAAGTGGCGCAATTCTGGCACATTTAATTTTTTGCCCCGTAGCTCATACGAGCGTCAGTCCGCCGGCGGACGCTGATGTCCTGTTGCCGGACGAAATTGTGGTTTAAGAGCTGAAGTACTTATTGACGCCTTAAGTATTGACGACGTTGATCTTGCCGGACTGTGAGAGTTTTGGCAGAAAAGGGAGAGTGACTCCGTGGCCGTTCGTATTCGGATGAAAAAGTGTGGGCGGAAGCATCGCCCGTTTTTCAGGATTTGTGCCACTGACGCCCGCGCGCCCCGGGATGGCCGTGTTATTGAGGTCCTGGGGACGTATGATCCTCTGATTCCGCTGACCGATGCACGGGTGACGCTGAATCTGGAACGTGTCCAGTATTGGCTGAGCGTGGGTGCTCAACCGTCCGAAAAGGTGCAAGTCTTGTTGAAAAAGTACGGGCCGAAAGGTACGCACCTGGAAAAACAAAAAGAGGCGGTGGAAAAACTCCGTCAGATGCAGGCGGCAAGAAAGGCCGCTGCCCAGCATGCAGCCGTCCTGGCCGAACAAAAGAAGGCCGCCAAAAAGGCCCTGGAGGAAGCGGCTCGGGCTGCTGCCGAGGAAGAAGCTGGAACTCCAACCGAGTGATCCATGCGTATTGACGTCCTGACGCTTTTCCCTGAGATATTCAGTGGTTATCTCGGGCAGAGCGTCTTAAAGAAGGCCATCGATCGCGGTTTGGTGCGGGTGTTCCTGCATAATATTCGTGATTGGAGTCACGACAAGAAACATCACAAAGTGGATGATCGGCCCTTTGGGGGCGGACCGGGAATGGTGCTAATGGCGCCGCCCGTCGTGGAGTGTGTGGAGGCGGTTCAGGCTGAAGGGGAGTCACCGGGTCACCTGGTGATGCTGACCCCCCAGGGCCGGCGATTAACGCAACCGATTGTGGAGGAGCTTGCCCAGCATTCGCGGCTGCTCCTTTTGTGCGGACGGTACGAAGGATTCGACGAGCGAATTCGGTTGATTTTGAAGCCAGATGAGATCTCCATCGGCGACTATGTGTTAAATGGGGGTGAAGTCGCCGCAATGGTTGTGATTGATGCGGTCATTCGGTTAGTCCCGGGTGTCCTGGGTGATGAGGAAAGTCGTCATCGGGACTCGTTTTCTGGGCCTGGAAGATTGCTGGATCACGCCCAGTACACGCGGCCACGGTCGTACCGGGGATATGAAGTTCCCGCCGTGTTACTGAGCGGCAATCATCAGGCGATCAGCCGATGGAGATTACAGGAACAGAAACATCGCACAGCAGAACGCCGTGCCGATTTGTTGGAAAAGGGTGTAGCGGACGGTTCCGACGAGCAGCGCGAACGAAGTGTCGCCAAAACGTCCGGGGCGCCGCCTTCCACGGAACAGCGGAAAGAAGTGGAGTGTCGGAATACGTTCCAAGGTGAAACGAATCATTCCCCAGAACAAAAAACTGAAAACCAATAGACAGTATTCTCGAGGTTGGCCATGAACAAGGGCGAGTTAATTAAGGCTGTTGAGCAAGGTTGCCTGAAAACGGATATTCCGTATTTCGAAATCGGTGATACAGTCGATGTCCATTGCAGGATCATCGAAGGTGGCAACGAACGGATTCAGATTTTCAGTGGGGTGGTCATCGCGCGGAGTGGATCAGGAACCCGCGAAATGTTCACCGTGCGGCGAATTGTGCAGGGCGAAGGTGTGGAACGAAAGTTCCCGCTCCATTCACCGCGGATTGCCAAGATTGAGGTGAAACGGGCGGCTATCGTTCGCCGGGCGAAACTTTACTTCCTGCGTGAGCGGGTTGGTAAAGCGGTTCGTTTGCGTGAGCGACGTCCTGACCAGATGCAGAAACGTGTCAATCGCGAGAAGGCCTATTGGGCCAAGCGGGGTGGTCAGCCCCAAGAGGGTTGATGCCTCCCGTAATCCCGAAGTCACCTTCGTGGGTTTCAGATCATGGTGTTCAGTGCTTTTTGAAACGTGAGATCGAGGAAGCGGCCAGTTCGATCGTGCAAGAGTCAGAACCGGCCGCTTTTCTTTTTCCCTATGAAGCCACTCTTTCGTCGCTTGTTTGGCTTCCTTTTCGGACCGTGGATGCCCACCGACCAATCGTGTTCTTGGTCAGACCGCGCCGATCCACGAGCGATGTTGGGGCGAGATGGCGAACAGGCTGCCAGCAAGTTCCTCGGAAATCGCGGTTACACAATTCTCGCCCACAATGTCCGCTACCCAGAGGGCGAGCTGGACATCGTGGCACGCGACGGTCAGTATCTTGTTTTTGTCGAAGTTCGTACCCGGCGATCACTGAAACACGGGGAAATCTGGGAGAGTGTTACCCCCTCCAAGCAACGACGCGTCGTGCGAGCTGCACAACGCTTTCGCCAGGAACATCGACTTCTTTCCGTTCCCTGTCGTTTTGATCTTATCACAGTGCTTTGGCCAAACGATCAGGACGAGCCGATCATCACGCATTTTCCCCACGCTTTCGAGGCGGATTGATGGGGAGCAGATTTGGAACGGGGTCTTTGTTTCAGTAAGGAAGATGCGGCTACTGCATCCGCGTTTTCCACAAGTTGAGGACTTCGCGCAAAGGCCTCACATCATGAATGCGCAGGATATCGGCGCCGCCAGCCGCAAGGAGCAAGCCCACGCCGACTGTAGCCCAAAGGATGGCCTGGGGATCATTGCCGACGATTTCGCGGATAAACCGCTTGCGCGAGTGGCCGATTACCAAAGGGTACCCCAGGCTGCGTAGTTTTTGCAGTCCGTTAATGATCTCCCAGTTATGAAGGGGTGTTTTCGCGAAGCCCAACCCGGGATCAATGGCAATGCGATCCGGTGAAATCCCCGCCGATTCCAGCTCCCGACATCGCGACAGCAAAACTGTTGTCACCTCGGCGACAACATCCTCATAGACGGCCTGCTGCTGCATCGTTTGCGGCGTCCCTTTCATGTGCATGATGCACACCCCAGCGCCGGTCTCACGGACCACGTCCAGCATCCCCGGGTCGCCCCGCAACGCCGTGACGTCGTTAATGATGGCAGCACCAGCTGCCACGGCTTCGCGGGCCACGATGGCTTTGGAAGTATCCACGGAGATGGGGATCGAAACTCGCCCGGCCAGCGATGCGATGACCGGAATCACGCGGCGGAGTTCTTCCTCGGCGGATACGGGAAGAGCACCAGGACGAGTGCTTTCACCCCCAATATCGAGAATATCGGCGCCTTCTGCCGCAAGTTGCTGACCGTGGTCAATAGCAGCTTGACGGTCAAAGAATTGTCCACCATCGGAAAAGCTGTCGGGCGTCACATTAAGGATACCCATCAGCAAGGGGCGCCGTGTCAAGTCAAGCGTCGTATTTCGAACAGTCCAGCGATCAGCCATTGAAACTCACGCTCTCTGCGACGGCTCCTGGGCCTGGCTTTGAGACGCATTTTCCCGCGATTGGGACCAGAAACCTTTGAAACCGCCGATCAGGTACTCGATTGACATTCGCCTTGTCACAAGAAAATAGGCTACCATACCCACGACAACTTCCACAGGTAACAGAACATACTCAGAGTAAAGACCCAGCAAGCTGAACACGCTGCGAGTGGCCAGGACCGCCAGCGCCATCATCAATGAACCGAGCCAGACGGATCGCGTAGCGCGGAGGACCATTTGTGGGGCGAGACCGCTCATCCAAAAAGCGTATCCCACGTAGGCCAGAACACACACGGCAAAGGTTACGAAATAGACCCACGCGAGGATATGAACGGCGTGTGGCGACGGTGCAGCAAGTTTCACGGTGAGCAGAAACGCGGTGCACATGATTCCGGCGACAGGAATACAGGCACGAGCCATTCGGTCGGCCCGTCCGAGCGAGGCATAAATTGTCCCTGTGACATTGAAAAGAGCCTGAAAAGGAATCATGAGGGCAAAGATCATTAAGATTGGCCCGGCGTCTGACCAGCGCGGTCCCCCGAGCACGGCCATCGTTTCATCGGCGACGAGGGCCAACCCAATTCCACAGGGCACCATGATCCAGTTCAAGAACCGGAGAAAGCCGATTGCATACTGGCGATAGAGAGAAGCCTCTCCACGAGCATGAGCGAGAGCCGGGAGCATGACACCAGTCAAAGGACTGACCACAAGACTGACAGGTTTCTGAGCAAGGTTGAAGGCCTGGTAATAAAGAGCCAGAGCCTGCGAGCCGAGGAAACGTCCAACGAGGATCTTATCCACATGACTCATCAGATAAAGGAGAAACGCACTCAGCGTATAGTGGCCGCCAAACCGCAGCAAATCACGGCTGCCTGTTCCACGGAGGACAATTGCCGGTCGCCAGCCGGTGACAATCCAGGAAAGAACCGTCAGGGCTGCCGGTTCCGCGTACTGCTGAATAACGAGCGTCCAGAGGCCCGCCCCGGCAAAGGCCGCCGCCAGGGCCGCCAATCCACCAATGACCTGCGAGGCGACACGGATGGCAGACAGTCGCCCCAGTTGCAATTCGCGCTGAAGGAGGGCCTGATGTTGTGCCCCCAACGTCGTTACAATCATTGTTCCCGAAAGGGCCAGCGTGAGAGAGACAAGCTCTTCTCGTCCGTAAAACCAACTGACCCAGGGCGCGCTCAATGCGACAACTCCTGTTCCAAGCACACCCAGGATCTGATTCGCCCAGAAGAGAGCCGAGGCCTTTTGCCTATCAAGCAAAGGTTCCTGAATAGCCGCCACATCAAGCCCCGAATAAATGAAGATGCGAATCAGCGCAAGTAGAGGAAGGACCATCCCCAGCAGACCATAAGGTTCCAGCCCCAAGGTTCGTAACAGGATTGCCAGAACGATTAACGAAATCAACTGGGAAACGACCTGGGCCACAAACACGGCCGAGCTTCCACGCCGGACATCGTGCCGAAGCTGTTCAGCATTCCTATCGACGGGTGGCAGCTCCTGAAACGCCATGGTGCAAGTCCTGTCGCTTTCAGGAAGAACGACGGGGGATGGGTCGCCCCATCGTCTGCAGGAGGAGCTTAAGATCTTCCCACGCCTCACGTTTCATCGCCGGATTCCGCAACAAAAACGCCGGATGATAGGTGCAGACCACCTTGGCCTGATTGTACTCCCAGACCTTACCCCGAAGCTTGCCAATTCCGGCATCCGTTTTAAGCAGGTTTTGGGCGGCCACGTTGCCCAGGCAGCAGATATATTTTGGCTGGATCACGGCCAGCGTGGCATCCAACCAAGGACGACAGCGGTCGGCTTCATCTTTGGTGGGTGTCCGATTATTGGGGGGACGACAGCGGAGAATGTTGCAAATGTACACATCCTCCCGCCGCATGCCCATGCCGTTGGTGATCATTGCGGTTAAAAGCTGTCCCGCGCGACCGACAAAAGGGAAACCCTGCTTGTCTTCATCCACCCCCGGCGCCTCTCCAATGAAGACAAGCTCTGAGTAAGGATTTCCCACTCCGAAGACGGTCTGCGTTCGGTTCTGAACCAATTCGGGACACAGCGTGCATTGAGCCACCCGCTGGGCCAACTCGGCCAGGGCATCCTCACGAGTTTGAACCAATGGTTGGGTCCCCCCAGTTGGTGTTGCTTTATCAACAGAAGAAATCGGTGAAACTAGTGCCCCAGAAGCTATTGGTTCTGATGGTTCGCCCTCGGAAAGGCCGCTTTCCCGAGAGGTCCCCGAGCTGTTGGCCTGGGGTTGCTGGATCAGGACCGGCAAATCAACATCCGATGACGACGGCCAGAGGACATGTTGAATCCCTGCCCGTTGCATGTCTTCGAGATACTGGCGAAGCCCACGTCGCAAACGTCGGGGATCGAGAGGCGCCGCAGACTTGTCTTGATCTCTGTCGGGAACCGATTCCATCGCAAAAAATGCCGTCTCGCTATCTTGAGAATTCCTCAACAGATTCAGGCGATTGGATCACGAGGCCCGTCGCTTCTGGATGCTTGCCACCATCAAACAGGCTTGCTGGGTCCGTCGGCATACGCGAACAAAGTTTTCCACAAGACTGACCCCCGGCAGACGGAGGACGATGCGGTCGCCTTCGTAGATGTGAACATCCCCAGCACGCAAAGCAGCCTGGCCGGGAAGAGTCACAATTTCTATCCGTGTGATTTGGGACCAAGCGGCTTCTTCCACCACCCGCCCGAGGATTCCCTCAAGCACCAGGATCCGCCCATTGGTGACCAAATATCTTCGGCACCGTTTCGGTCGGAGTCGCCAAAAGTAAACGAGGGCAGCTAGAGGAGCCAGGAAAAAGCCAGCGAAAAACGCCACGACAGGGCCCCTGGCTAGTGCCCCGCCCCAGACGCGACCAATCCAGCGCCCAAGCGGCCAGGCCGCTATCGACGGCCAGACGACTTTTACCACCTGCTCATCAACTCTTAAAAAGTCCGTCACGGATGCCATGCAATTTCCATACTTTGCTGCCAAAAAACGTCCGACCGGTCTATTGTACTGGGATTTGTCCGGAAAAGTGAGGCAGGACGGTCGTTTGGGATCCCAAAACAAGTCCATAAAGAGAGCCGGGTGACGGTCGCGGAAAAACCGCAGGAACAATTCATGAATTGCCCCTCCCAGGAGGTGAATCATTCGTATTCGCAACTGGGATGTGATCCGATTCCGCCGAGGAATTATCCACGATCTTATTGCTGCAACTTGCGATAAACAATGATGGCGGCTGATGGGGCATCCTTGAGAGTGATCGTCAGCCCTTTCTCCATGAGAGCCTGGCCCGTCGTTGTCTGTTCCCATTGGGAATCGAACTGAACAAGATGGTATTGGGCCTGAGGATCCAGCCCTGCCAGGTGAAGAACCGGCGATTCTTCCGGGGCCGTGTCCCTGCGAAATGCCTGAATCATCCCACGTCTCTCCTCAGGACGATCAAACTGCCAGGCCACCCACGTGTCCTTTGTCAAACTGTAGGGCGTGAGTGGATAGTAATCGCCATAGAAAAGAGGGGCGACTTCTCGGAACTGACGGTAAAGACGGCGAAGCGTCTCGTAGTCAAGCTCTCGCACCCGAATGTCGATGCCGCATCCTAAACTTGGCGCCACGTTGCTCCAGAACGCGTAAGGCTGCACGGGAGTTGGGCCGCCGCCATAATAGGGGGCGCCAGTGTAAGCAACCGTCCCCGTGCCGTGGTAAGGGAGCCAAAAACTCAGGGCGTATGTCATCCCCTGGTGACCGATCGGCTCGTAAGCGTAATCACTTCGCCACAGGGGCACGGCCCGTCGCATGGTTTCAATGTCGTTACGTCGGCCGCCGCTGGCACAGGAGTCGATCAACATGTCAGGATGGCGACGACGAAGCTCGTCCCAGTAGGCAAGGTGACCCATAACATAGTGATTTTCAGTGATTCCCTGGCGATCGGGAGCGTCAGCTGCCCGCCAAAAAGCAAGGGGATCGATATTAAAATCTTCACGATAAAGATCAATACCCTGTTCCGTCAGAAGTCGATCCACGTGGTTTGTCAACCACTCCCGGGCTTGGGGATTGCCCAGGTCGAGAAGTCTCGGACCTTCATCTGACGGTCGTACCGGCAAATCGTAAAGGGTAAACGATGCAGGATTAGGATCGGGAGTCGGTGACATCCAACCATAGGACCAGACTTCCGCCGGGTTTTTGTCTGGATTGAATTCTTTTGCTGCATCGTGGACTCGTCCATCCGGTGCGGTAACCTGGACTTCGATCCCGGTTGAATCACAGACATAAGACCCATTTCCGAAGCCGACCGCAAAGTCGAGCGTGTCCCCTGCCGACAGTGCGATGTCCCCCTCGTAACGTGCTTCTGGTCCGGCTCCGTCGAGGCGAATCTTGCCCTGGAAAATAGGCTTTTCCCCATGACAGACATAAACAACAGTGGTGGTCTGTTGATCAATGGCCAGAAACCGCGTGTTGACGTGATAGGTGCCATTCGCAGGGGCGGTAAATCGTATGGCGCTGAATTCGCCTTTCGGTCCTGGATGGAATGAGAGTCGCCCTGGAACCCATTCAATTCCCGCCATGCGATAGCTCTCAGTACCGAGATTGCAACTCACGTTCGGATCAGGCGTGGTAAAGGACCGACTCCGCCAGGCCCGCATGCCAGTAATTGTCCCTGACCTCCCGCTGGGTGAGAGCAACCATTCCGGGTGGTTCTCATAAAGCCAGGTCCCCGGCATCACCCGTTCTGGCTCGAACCACACCAGGATTTTCACACCATGAGCATGAGCGAAATCACTGATCGGCTTGAAGCCACTAGGAAAACGTTTGGGATCGACCTCCCACGTACCGACCTGCGGCCAACCCTTTTCCTGGATGTACCAGCCGGCGTCCATCCACCAGTAATCAGGCTTCAGCCCCTCTTCCAGATACCGCTGAATATGCATGATTTGATTCTCTTCGTTGGCGTGGATCATCTCTTCATAGGCCCGCGAAGAAGAAGCCACGAACTGCGGGGGAGGCAACTGGCCGCCCGGTTTGGGCATACTGTGTTTCATCATCCAGCGGCGCCAGAGGTTATGGGCGCGAATACGGTCACCCCGCCAGAACTGAAGAACGACGAGAGGGGTTCGGATCTTCTCGCCCGGCAGGAGTCTCAAATGCGTCAATTCCTGGCCGATACGAATCCGGAGTCCCCGTTCGCCATCGCGTTCAAAAGTCCCGGCCCACTGCCCAGGCCAGCCAACCACCACAATACACCCACCATTGTCCCACGCCAGATTGAAATACGGCCAGTCAGAATTGCTTGGTCTTCCCCCAGCCCCGCTCAAACGTTTTTGACCGCCCGGACCAAGGGCCGTTTCAAATGGTTCATAGTCTCGCTGAGAAGCTTGTGAACCTCGATGGTGGTAAAGAACAAACTCAGAGTCATTCCCGCGTGTCCAGACCTGGTCGAGAGCCTGAATGTCCTGAAGGATCGGTGTTGGCTCGGTCCCAGTGTTCTGAAATTCGAGAAACCATTCGACGGTCGGATAATCCGCGTATTCGATGGCCCGGCATGTTATGACAAGACGTGTTCGAGGGTCCGTCCAGACTTGCGTGTGTTCGGTTCGCGCGTCGTCCAGGCGGCGCGACTCCTTACGGATGGACCAAGACGATAAGCACTCGGCGGACGGTCGTCCATCATAGACGAACGAAAACGGAACGCCCGCTTGATCAGCAGTCAAATGGGTTTTGACCCACTCGTGAGAGCGTGCCAACTCCTCGGCGGTCGGGACCACCTGAGCATTTCCAGGGGAAAGGCAAGCGACTGTGGGCAGAAGAACCACCAGGAAAACGGCGGGCCATCTTCGTTTCATGATATGATTCATCCTAGGCAACGAGGGGGCTTTCTTTTCCGGCAAACAGCGCATGGCTTCCCGTCCTTGTGTTGATCTACACCACAACCGCAACCCCAGCTGACACCGCGATTGCCAATCCGAACTACTTGATGGTAGGGGCAATTCATGAATTGCCCCTACCGTTCTGAACCGCCGATTCTTCGACCTGGGTTTGGACCTATTTCCCTAAACGTGTTCAAGGGAATATTCACTGGACAGCGGGTTCCAGGATTTCGATATCCTTGAACATAACCAGCATATCATTTCCACCATGCAATTGCAGGGCAAAATGCCCTTCGAGTCGTCCGGGATCGTTCTTGACCTCGGCGGTTTTGACTCCATTGAGCCAGACGGTGATGTCGCCGCCTTTGGCTGAAACGACCATTTCGTTCCATTCGCCTGGCTTAAACGCTTTCTTAACCAGCTCTGCGGGCGGTTGCACGACCCAGGCCCGCCCGTTTGTTTCGTAAAGCCCTCCACTATTTGCGTCGGGTGCAATTTCCGCCTGGAAGCCAGAAATGCCGCTGTGACCTTTCTCCTCCACGCGGAAATAAAAACCGCTGTTACCCTGGACAGCCTTAAACTTGAGCCGAACGACAAAGTCTTTGTAAATGCCGTCACTGACAAGGTGCCCGAACTCTTTTTCTTCGGCCTTTTTTCGCCCCACAATGGCCCCGTCTTCAATCGTCCACGTTCCCACCCCGATGATGTGCCACCCTTTGAACGTCTTGCCATCCCAGAGTGGCTTCCATTGTCCTTTGAATTCCTCTGCACGCGCTGTGGAAGCAACACCGGCGATGCCTACCAACATAACGAACGATAAACAGTACATGGCGCTCAATCTCATACACCGATCTCCTTTTTCCAATAGATTCGCAACAACACTTGTAGCGTTTGGGAGAAAATTTCTGGTTAACGTGAGTCTGCCGATCACTACCCTAATCCGGAGTCGGTTGACCGTCAAGCAACCAGTGTTCGGTGACCTCTTGGAGCGAAACCTTTTCCAAGTCCCTACGGCGATTGGAACGCGATCTAATAGGCCGTAATTGCTCACGCGAAGCATTCGCCTGTAGTAGGGGTAATTCATGAATTGCCCCTACCTTCCCAACACAGGCGCATCAATCTGCGGAAGGGGGTTAATTTTGGACGCCAGTTTTCCCGCAGATCGCACCAGAAGGCCGGAGTGGCATGGTGGGGAGGAATGGCAAAATTCGCCATCACACTGTTCAACCGTCCCTCAACCACCCCGCAAACCGTGAGTGGTCAGTTCTTACGAAAATGGATAAAATAGCCTAGATTGTGCCAATGCCGTCGTGATTCCGATTCGGCAAGTTGAAAGGGCGCAGAGAAGGAAACAAAAAAGGGTTCCTGCTCGCCGGGACAGGAACCCTTTGGGTCGGCCGCGCGACGTTGGGCGCCCTTGTGACGTCCGTCATCGGAGACCCAGCAGCCGTGTAGCTTGCTATCGGTGTTTTTGGTCGCCGAACTTTAGGTGAGATGTGAATCCCATTGACATTTGTCGAAAACGCGACGGATGTCAGGCCATTCGTGGCAATGGTGAACAACGTGGGCCAGTTCCAAGGTTTCGATTGTGAATCTATCGAAGAAAACAAGTCTCTGGATGACGTTGTAAGATGCAAAAACCAGCCAAACTCGCGTTAGAAGACGGAACCGTCTATACGGGCTTCGCTTTCGGTGCGGAAGGGGAAGTCGATGGTGAAGTTTGTTTCAACACCTCGATGACCGGCTACCAGGAGATCCTTACCGATCCCAGCTACCGTGGCCAAATCGTTGTGATGACGTACACGGAAATCGGGAATTACGGCGTCAATGAGGAAGATTTTGAAAGCTGGAAACCCCATCTGGCCGGTTTTGTCGTTCGCGAGCTTAGCTCGCGCGTCAGCAACTGGCGTGCCCAGGACGATTTGGACTCTTTTTTGAAGCGATTTGGGATCGTGGGATTGCAGGGGATCGATACCCGGGCACTGGTGCGACATATTCGCGAGCTTGGCGCCATGAAGGGCGTGTTGTCCACCGTTGATCTGGATGATACCAGCCTGGTTGCCAAGGCCAAGGCGAGTCCTGGTCTTGTGGGACGTGACTTAGTTCGCGAAGTCCTGCCTTCTGCACCGCGCGAATGGGCGCAGCCCGTGAGCCGCTGGGCCAAACTGGGCGCGCAAGTCCGCGAACAGCTCCCGCCAGACGCCCCGCATGTGGTTGCGCTCGATTTCGGGATGAAATACAACATCGCCCGACACCTCTTTGATTCCGGCTGTCGCGTAACGGTTCTCCCGGGGACCGCGACCAGTGAAGAAGTTTTAAGCCATCGCCCTGATGGTGTGTTCTTATCCAACGGCCCGGGTGACCCGGAACCTGTGCGATATGCCCAGGAAACGATTGCTCAACTTCTCGGTAAAGTTCCTGTCTTTGGCATTTGCCTGGGACATCAGCTTTTGGCTTTAGCGTGCGGCGCCAAGACATACAAATTGAAATTCGGACATCGAGGCGCTAATCAACCCGTTATGAACAAGGAAACAGGCCGGGTGGAAATCACGTGCCAAAACCACGGCTTTGCTGTGGATCCTGACACGCTGCCCCCGTACCTCGAGGTCACTCACTGGAATCTTAATGACGACACCGTTGAAGGACTGGTCCACCTAGAAGTCCCTGCCTTCAGCGTCCAGTATCACCCGGAAGCCTCAGCCGGCCCGCATGATAGCCACTATCTTTTTGCCCGTTTTCGGGATTTAATTGAGCAATCACGGCCATCATCAGCTCGGTGACGTATTGCTGCGGCGAAGATTCGCTTAGGGAGGGATGGAACCATGCATCCATCACTGCTGGTAAGTTTGATCGTGGGTGATCTCTTATTCATCTTGGGCTTTCTGGCATTCTTCCTTGGAGGTTCTGAACATCCCACAGCATTCATTCCTGCAGTTTTCGGGGTTGTCATCCAAACAGCGGCTATCATCGCCCACTTCTTTCATGGGATTCGCACTCCTCTAGTCAAAGTCATTTTGATTGTGGCCTTTGTGGGCCTGGTCGTTGGAGGTGCGCGTCCGATCATGACGATCATGGCCGGGGGAAATACGCCCTGGACCTTGGCGCTTGCGTCGCAGGCAGGCATGGCCTTGGGATGTGCGGTCGTTTTTTTCGCCAGTCTCATTCTCTTGTTGGGCCAGGCGATCCAACGTTCGTAGGCCGCTTGACTAGGTTTGCAGATGCCTGTGACGTGAACCACGCCGTTTTCCCCTCTAAAAGGCATCCTTTTCTTGGCGTGGAACTTGCAAACGGCGATGCGATTCTTTGCTCGAGAACCTCGGAGTCTGCATCGCTCTGCCCCGTGGGGGATGCACGAACTGCGGCGAGATTCGACTAAAATAATCGGCAACTTCCAGGGTGAGTAAGAAACTTCAGAACGGAATCGGGTCGCCCGTTACCGGAAAATTGCAGGGGGCATTCATAAATTGCCCCTACCGGCAAGCGAAGTCATGGCATTGGCAGTGGGGGTTCTGTCGGGGTATGCTCGAATGCGATACTTGCCCATATGCAAATCCTGTTGATACCAGTGGGAGGAACGTGCGATGCGGTCAAAGATTGGTCCAATCATTCTCTTGGTCATCGGCGTTTGGTTCGCCGGCTTCGCTGGTACCGCCAAGGGTGAAGGAAAGTCTCTGCCGAATATCCTGGTCATTCTGGTGGATGATTTGGGTTGGGGTGACCTGAGTTGTTTCGGGGCACCTGACCTCCAGACACCCCATGTGGATCGTTTGGCTCAGGAAGGCATGCGAATGGTGAATTTTTACGCCAATTGTCCTGTTTGCTCACCGACACGGGCATCACTGCTAACCGGCTGTTACCCGGATAAGGTCGGGGTCCCTGGGGTCATTCGGACCCATTCCTGGAACTCCTGGGGCTACCTCAATCCGCAAATCGAGCTTCTTCCCGGATGTTTGGCCAAGGCTGGGTATCAGACGGCTCTGGTGGGGAAGTGGCACCTGGGTTTGGACCGTCCCAATATTCCAACCGCGCGGGGCTTTGGATACTTTCATGGTTTTCTCGGCGACATGATGGATGACTTCTGGAACCATCGGCGCCATGGAATTAACTACATGCGGGAAAACGAACAAGAGATCGACCCGCCGGGGCATGCAACCGATCTTTTCACCGAATGGGCCTGTAACTATATCCGCACCCATCGGGCGAAATCACCAGATGTGCCATTCTTTCTCTATCTTGCCTACAATGCCCCCCATGTGCCGATTCAGCCTCCCGAAGATTGGCTGAATCGTTATCGAGAACGCCATCCCGGTGCTACAGAAAAAAGGGCCAAACTGGCGGCCTTTATCGAGCATATGGACGACGGGGTGGGGCGCGTCTTGAAGACACTTGATGACACCGGCGTTGCCGCAAACACCATTGTCATTTTCACCAGTGATAATGGAGGACAACTTGACATAGGGGCCAATAACGGTCCCTACCGCGCCGGCAAAGGGACCATGTACGAAGGGGGAATCCGCGTTCCCATGGTGGTCCGCTGGCCGGGGGTGGTTAAAGCCGGAACTGAGAGCCAGGCCGTTGCGCTAACCATGGACCTGTTCCCCACTCTTCTTCAGGTAGCCGGCATTGCCACTCCTACCGATCGAGACGGCGTCAGCCTCCTCCGCATATGGCGGGGTGAACAAGAGAACCTCCCTGACCGGGACCTATTTTGGGTACGTCTCGAAGGCCATGAGGCCGGGTTCAGCTACGCCATCCGGCGGGGAAAATACAAGCTCATTCGTCCGGCTCCTACGAAAAAAACACCCCTTCCTGACGAATTGTATGACCTTGAAGCTGATCCATACGAAAAGAACGAATTGAGCCAAACCCAGCCCCAGGTGTTTCTGGAGATGTCGCGGTTACTTCGAGAACGCATCCGGCAAACGATCGATATCCCCTGGCGAGATGAACGTGGTCTTGGGCCGGGCGAGATTTCAACCCGTGAATAAGAATGGTTGTCTTCGCGTGACCCCACGAGGTAGCACGATGGCGAGCATCAAACGTGAGACACACGGACTGCCAATTGTAAACAATGGGGAGAAAGGTGGGGGCCATTATTGAATTGCCGAGAAGGTTTTCGAGCGATGGCTCACCTTGCGGAGCTGTTTACTCAAGGTGTCGCGATGATGACTACTGGCTGCCGCGTGAGTTTTTCTTCAACATGTGACCGAGATACCCTGGGGCCGGTGTCTTTTTTGCGAAAAGGTGCTATCCTGAATCATAAGTTTAATCGATGGTGCGATCGGTTTTCCGCGGGATTCCCAGAACGTGTCCTTTAGAGAAGTTCATTATCCTCCCAAAACGTGATCTCTTGTCTGCAAGTTAGAAGTCTGTGAACGCTTATGCATGAGTTCGGTGAACGGGTATTTCATGTTTTACCGCGGCAGGTCGATAAGACGATTGCGGCGGCACTTCGGGAATGGCTGCCGGGGGTTTCGTGGTCGCGGGTGAAGAAGCTGATCGAAGGTCGCTACGTTCAGGTCAGCGGCAACTTATGCCTTGATCCGGCGAGGCGATTGAAACTTCAGGACGTGGTCAAACTCCTTGCCCGGCCTGGTCAGGCCCCACCCAAGCCGCAGGACGTGGCTGTTGTGTATCTCGATGAGCATATTGTGGTAGTCGATAAACCGGCCGGGATGACGACGAATCGGCATCGGGAGGAATTGGACGCCTCGGTGCGGCGGCGGCAACTCCAGCCGACGCTCGATGAGGTCCTGCCGCACATCATCACCCGGATCGAAGGCAAGAAGAAGCGCCATAAAGGCGTCCCTCCGCCCGTAAGGGCGGTCCATCGGCTTGATCGGGAAACAAGCGGCTTGATCGTTTTTGCCCGGACTGGGGAAGCCGAATCCGGGTTAATGGAGCAGTTTCGTAAACACACCACGGAGCGTCGTTATCTCGCCATTATCGCCGGCTCCATGGAAGCTCAAACGATCAAGTCCTACTTGGTCCGTGATCGAGGCGATGGAAGAAGGGGAAGCACCAAGAATCCAGCGGAGGGTCGCCTGGCGATCACGCACGTCAAACCGCTCGAACGAATCGGCGATTACACGCTTGTGGAATGCCGTTTGGAGACAGGCCGTACTCACCAGATCCGGATTCATCTTGCTGAAGCCGGTCATCCGGTCTGCGGCGAAAAGGTTTATAATCGTCCCCTTTTTGGTAAGCCAATCGAGGACCACAGCGGGGCGCCACGTCTGTGTCTTGCCGCTGTCGAATTGGGTTTTATTCACCCGGTGACCGCAGAACCAATGAAGTTCGAGATACCGCTCCCCCGGGACCTGATGGATTTTGTGTACGAACTTCGACGGCGAGCAAGATTGCCCCAGAGAAAGGGGGAAGAGAGAACAGACGGCTGATGTTCCCAGCAGTTGGCTTTTCCTCTTGAGTCGGACCATGCCCATCCTTGGTGCCCATCAGTCGATTGCCGGAGGGTTTGACAAGGCTGTTGAGCGCGCCCGTATCGCCGGTTGTGATTGTCTTCAGATCTTCACCAAGAACTGCAATCGCTGGAAAGCACCGCCCTTGACGGAGGAACAGGTCATTGCCTTTCAAAGGGCATTGCAACAGAACGGGATCGCGCACCCTGTGGGCCATAGCGGCTACCTGATCAATCTGGCCAGTCCGGACCCGAAGTTGTGGCAGAAGTCGCTCAATTCTTTGAACGAGGAGTATCAGAGGGCCGCCCGGTTGGATCTGGAGGCTTTGATCATTCATCCCGGGGCGGCCATCTCGGGGGGCACAACATCGGCGCTGCAACGGATTGCCACGGCGCTGACCTGGGTCTTTGAAAGTAACCCGGAGTGCAAGACATGGATTCTTCTCGAAACCACGGCAGGTCAGGGGACCCACCTTGGCCGGACGTTCGACGAATTGGCAACTATCTTCGAATTGACCAAAGACACGCAGCGATTGGGCGTGTGCTGGGATACATGCCACATGTTGGCAGCAGATTATCCCATCGACTCTCCGGAGGGATGGGACCGCACGGTGCGTTGGTTCGATCGCCAAATCGGTCTGGATCGGCTAAAAGCTATCCATCTCAATGATAGCAAATTACCCCGCGGAAGTGGGGTTGATCGGCATGAACATATCGGAAAGGGATATGTGGGGAGGGCGACGTTTCAAAGAATCCTCCGTGACCCAAGAGTTAACCACCTCCCGATGTATATTGAGACCCCAAAGGGTAAGGACGACAACGGCCAAGATTGGGATGTTATCAATTTGACTCTTCTTCGGGATCTTGCGGCACAGTCGTGACGGAAGCAAGAAAAACGGTCAATTCTGGAAGCCGCTTCATGGATAGGTGATGTTTCGAAAAAACGCCGTAAAGCGTCGGCGAGCTTTGCAAGGCGTCGCAAGAAGTGCCGGGTACGGTGGTGGCCATGTGACACACAGCGATTTATCGCCATTCTTGTAGCAGGACGATAGCGGGGGAACTACGGGGGCAACAGTTTGGCCGCGCGATATGGTTGACGCGGGGAGACAATTCGCCAACTGCCCGCTACCGGCGGAGGGTAGAACCTTTGGATGCGAAGCGGCCACAGATGGCCGCACTCCAATGTCGGTTTACCCGACCCTACCGCGCATTCACTCTGAGAGAATACGGGGAATACTGGTAACATGGCTAAGTCATACGCGTATGCACCAGAATTGCGCTTACAATCGACACGCAGCTACCTAGATGGTCTATCTGGTCAAACACCGCTATTTTTGCTATGCTTTGCATTCGATGTGGATAAAATCAAAACCCCCATTCGGGGTGCTCAGATTTGGCATTGAATAGGTGAATGATTTGTGACTGCATCCATGTCTTTTGGACGTGGGATTTTGTGGGCGAAACCGGGAAAACGGCGGTAGCCGTTTTTCGTCGAGATCAAGCGACTAAACACGGGGAACGGCCCTTGGGGTTTGAGAACTTGCCCCGCCGAAGGCTGGTCCCCGGAAAGGAGTTTCAGGTATTTTCGGGTGTTAAGCATCACTGAACAGTTGGATCAATCAGATCAACAACGAAACGAGAACCGAGGTCCCTCCGCAAGCGGCAGCGGTGGGGAGAACCAGTGTACGGTTCGGCAACGAGTGCGCATTCGCTTTTCCAAGTCGGGCGACCTCCGATTTATCGGCCATCACGACTTGGTTCGGGCATTGGAACGGGTTTTCAGGCGTGCACGGCTGCCTTTGGCCTTCAGCCAGGGATTTCATCCCAAACCACGAATGAGCTTTCCGCTGGCCCTGGCTCTGGGTATCGAAGGCCGTGATGAGGTGCTCGAACTGGAGCTGTCAGAGGCCCTTTCAGGCGATGAGATCTTGGCCCGTCTCGCACAACACACGATTCCCGGATTGCAGTTTTTGTCTGCGGAAATTCTTCCGCCGGGGACGGGCAAGGCGAGAGTCGAACGGGTGGCTTACGAGGTCTTCGTCCCTGAGGATCGTCTCGACATGGTTCAAGCTCGGATCGAAGAACTGTGTCATCGCAGTGAGCTGGTGCTGGCGAAACCGGGTCGAAGTTCGCCCCGCGACTATCGCTCGCAACTGGAGGACCTGTGCCTTCAGAACAACCGACTTCGCATGACCATACGCATCGATCCGCAGGGATCACTCCATCCGCGTGAGGTGCTTGGTCTTTTGGGTCTCAACGACCTGGAAGCGAACGGTTATTTTCTTGTGCGGACAAACGTCGGGCTTGTTCCGGAAAAGTGTTCCTGACAGGAAGGTGGCCAGCCCCCAAGCTGATGCGCACTCGCCTCCAGTGCCGCAAAGGATGGCGAGTTTATGAAGCAAGAAATGTTGATCAATGCGGCGCAACCGGAAGAATGCCGGATTGCCATTATTGAGGATGGAGTTCTGGAAGAACTGTATATCGAGCGGGCGAATCAGGAAGCATACGTCGGCAACATCTACAAGGGTATTGTTGTTAATCTTGAACCGAGCATTCAGGCAGCGTTCGTTGATTTCGGCGTGGGACGCAATGGTTTCCTTCACGTAAGTGATGTGGAGCCTCAGTACTTCCGTCAGGCGGGTTACGATCCCGAAGAGCTGGGCGACCTACCGCCGCCCGCATCGGGGGTTCTCAATGGTGTTGAAGGCAGTCCCACGCGGCCTTCGCGCAATCGCTCGTCTCGTGGCAACATTCGTCCTCACGTCCGCCCGCCCATTCAAAATATTTTTCGTCGCGGCGACGAAGTCATTGTCCAGGTCATCAAAGAAGGAATTGGCAACAAAGGGCCGACGCTGTCCACTTACATCAGCATTCCGGGGCGGTATCTTGTTCTTATGCCGGCGTTGGGAAGGGTCGGTGTCTCGCGAAAAATTGAAGATGAAACTGTTCGCCGTCGGCTTCGCGATATCATGCATCAGCTCGACCTGCCGAAAGGGCTGGGATTCATCGTGCGAACGGCGGGGGCTGACCGCACACGCAAGGAATTATCCCGCGACCTGGCTTACCTCCTCCGCCTGTGGAAAGTGATTGTTCGTCGCATCAAAAAGGCTGAAGCCCCCGTCGATATCTATCAGGAAAGCGACATGATCATCCGCACCATCCGCGACATTTTCAGTGCGGAAGTCGGTACGATCATCATTGATGAGCCGAAGACGTACGAACGGGCAAAAGAGTTTTTGGAAATGGTCATGCCCCGCTACGTTAGTCGCGTTCAGTATTACGATGGCAAGGAACCTCTCTTCCACAAGTATGGTCTGGAAAAGGAGATCAATATCATCCATCAGCGACAGGTTCCACTGCCCGGGGGTGGCTCCATCGTCATTGACCAGACTGAGGCTTTAGTCGCGATCGATGTGAATAGCGGCAATTTCCGTGTCGATGATTCGGCGGAAGAGACGGCATATCAAATTAACCTCATAGCAGCCAAGGAGATTGCCCGTCAGATTCGTCTTCGTGACTTAGGGGGGGTGATCGTTAACGACTTCATCGACATGCGGAAGGAGAAGCATCGCCGGGCGGTGGAGCGTGCCCTGCGAGAAGCTGTTCGGCGGGATCGTGCGCGAACCAAGATTCTTCGTACAAGTCCCTTCGGGCTGATTGAGATGACGCGGCAGCGAATTCGCCCCAGCTTGAAGCGAACGCTTTACCGAGATTGCCCCTCCTGTAATGGTGCGGGACTTGTCAAGACGGTGGAGACAATGGCCATTGACACGATGCGACGTCTGTTATTGGCCGTGCTGGCCGACCGGGTCGCCGAAATCACCGTTCACGTCCACGAAGAAGTGGCCGAATACCTCAACAACAACAAGCGTCGTTTTATCACGGACCTGGAAACGAAGTATCAACTGACGATCCGTGTTGTTGGCGAAAAACATGTTTCACCCGAACATTTGGTGATCGAGTGCTGCGACAGCGATGGGCGTGTGATACCAACGCCAACATAACCCCGCGATTGCCGACTACTCCCAGAGCCAGTCCATCTGGGCCACGGCCAGGGGAACAAAAATGAAGAACGGCAGCCAGGCCGCCAGACCCGGCGAGACAAGATAAATTGAACCGAGGTATTCACAGGTCAACATCACGGCTGTGAACAGACTGACCACAAGGACCCCCAACCCCAGGGCAACAAACACGTTTCTCTGTTCACGTCGAACGACGAGCGGGAGACCCAGGAAAAGGAGGTTGAGATCGCGGAGGGGCTGAACGATTCTCCCATGGACCCGGACCCGTACGTCGGCTCCCAAATCCAGACTGGGATTGTGCAGACCACGAATCAACGTCGCTGTCGAAGAATGTTCCCGCCACACCCTTCCGCCCGTCAACTGTTCAAAATCGATGTCACTGACAACGAAACACTGATCCGGCTTCAACCAGGCGTGATCGTGCGGTGTTAGGATGACAGGCCGCCCCTTCCAAAAGAGGGAGGGTTTTTCGTGAAGGTTCTTGGGACGGATCATCTTATCCATGAGATATCCGCCCGGATGATCCTGCGTTGGCGGAACATAATAGGCGTTTTCAGCGATCAATTGCCCTCCGTACTGATCGAGATTGGGAGGGAGGAGAAAATTGGGTTGAGCGATCCTCTGATCTTTGCGATATGCCGCCTGTCCGCGGAGGAGAATATCGGTCGAATTGTCATAGCGTGCCTGGATGGTACGGGCCTTTTCTCCCAGCAAGTCGGTAGTGGAACGCGAGAGAAGATGAATCATTCGTGGGAGAATGATCTCGCGATTGACGACACCGAAGGCGATGAAGCAAACGGCGCCAACAATGACGGGTATGGTGGCCCTAGTCCGAGAGATCCCGGCAGCCAGCAGGGCCGTGATCTCGTGCTGTCGCTGAAGCCAGGCGACGGTGAACATGGCAGCCGTGAGAACCAGTAGTCCCAGGACCCGATCCAGAAATGCCAGAGTTTGGGGACCGTAGTAAAGAACGAAAAGCTGGGCGAGACCGCCGCCGTTATCAGCAGCTCGCAGAAACTCATCAAGGTTCGTGAAGAAATCGAAAACGATGTAAATACACGTCAAGCTGAAATAGCAGACAAAGAACGATTGAACGAAATAGCGCGTGATGTAGCGATCAATTATTTTGAAGATCATAACGACGCGTGACCATCCGTGACAGTCTTAAGCTCCTCATGTCGGCAGATCAGACGAATGCGTTAAATACGTTTCCCCTAATCTTGCACCACCAATTGGATCGCCCGCGACAATCGTTCCACGCCGCGTTGCAGGCCGTCGCAATCGGGCATGGCAAAGCTCAGCCGCAAACAACAGCGACGAACTGGATCACCTTCCGGTGGAAAACAATATTCCCCGGGAACGTACAAAACTCCCTCGTTCACAGCCGCCTCAAATAGGCGACCATCAACTCCCGTATTGATATCATCTGGCAAACGGACCCAAAGATAAAGTCCACCTTTGGGGACCTCATAATGCACGTCCAGGATTGGACGCACACAGCTCTCCATTGCCGCTGTGATGGCCGCAACTTTCTGGTGATAAAGCGTTCGCAATCGTGCCACGTGCTGATCAAACCACCCATTTTGGAGCACGGTGGCGAGCACCATCTGGTTGAAATTGGCCGAACCAAAGTCCAGATGTCCTTTCAGGGCCAGGATAGGTTCGAGCAAGGCACGGGGAAGAAGGCCCCAGCCAATCCGCAATCCGGGCGAGAAAGACTTGGAAAAACTGCCTGCAACGATCACCGTATCCCCGTTACCATCGCTTGCCCGAATTGAGGGGACGTCTTCTCCTTCGTAGCGCAGATCGCGGTAGGCCCAATCTTCGATGATGTAGATCCGATGATGCCGGGACCAGCGATGGGCAATCTCGACAAGGGCAGCCCGCCGATCCTGCCCCAGGCTCATACCCGTCGGATTGTCAAAATAGGATGCTACATAGATGGCCTTGACCCGATCCAGTTCGTCATGACGGTCAAGGTAGTCTAGCCGCTCTTCAAGGGCTTCGGGGATCAGCCCCTGGCCGTCAGTGGCCACACCCACCGGTCGGCCGCCGAGACTTTGAATCAGCCCGAGGAACACAAAGTAACTCGGCGAACCACAGAGAACAATATCGCCCGGATCGAGCAACACCTCCGAAAGTAAATACAACAACTGATTACTTCCCGCAGTGATGACGATCTGGTCCACATTGGCCCGCAATTCGGCTCCCGATTTGCCATCCGCCCGACACAGGCGATCCAGAATAGCCTCCCGGAGGGGGAGATAGCCGATGGTCGTGCCGTATTGCAAAGAGGCTAGAGCATCCTGACGGTCTGCCCAGATTGTGCGGAAGGCTTCCTCAACCCACTCGACTGGAAGGGACTTATGTTCTACGAAACCCGCCGCGAGTGAAATCACGTCCGGTTGAGCCAATGTCCGAGCCATGAGGATATTGGCGATTGGGGGCCCACCCGCCCACACGGCGCGGTGACTCAATCCTTTCAATAGTCCGGGGATCGAAGCTGATGTGTCTTCGACTCGACTCATCTCTTAGTCCATGCTTCGCCTTTGAGCGTAGAAAGCTGTGTGACCCTGCCAAGCTGGACCATCCTCACAGTCAGGGCTGTAGAGGTTCATATTGCAACCGGAGCGCGGTCTGTCGAACCCCAATTGGCAGTTCGAATCCTTGGCCCACTGGTAGAGACAATTCATGAATTGCCTCTACCGCTCTTCTGACAATGGACGATCCCGTCTCCTTGGGGAGTCATTCAGCGTCCATGGTAAACCGGGAAGGTCATTTGAATCAACGTCATTTGGTTGCCCGTGACGTGTGCTTTGTCTCAATGGTGAACCTAGCACTCATGACAGACTTGAAGCGAGCTACTCAGGGATTGGGTCGGTCCGCCGCACAGTCTTTCCCTCCCAAACGGCCTCGTCCGTGGCGGGATCGTATGTGAGAACCCGCTGAGCACTCCCCGGGGCCGGCGGAAGGTCAATCTTCGGCAGCCATTTTCGATGCTCTTCAATAACGGAAGCGTACTCGGGCCGACCAGCCAGGTTTGTCCACTCGTGGGGATCGTTGATCATGTCGTAGAGTTCTTCACTGCCATCGGCATATCGGATGTATCGCCAGCGTTCACTGCGAACAGCATGGTTTCCCTGGTTATGACTGGTGATGGCCGGTCGTTCACGTCTTGCTGACGCATCGCGCAACTGCGGGACAAGGCTGATTCCTTCCAGATCATCGCGCGGGGTAAGCCCACAAAGCTCGATCAGGGTGGGATAAATATCAAGCAACTCCGCTGGTTGAGAACATCGCTGACCGGGTTTGACTCCAGGACCGGCAAAGATCAGGGGGACTCGTGTGCCTCGTTCCCAGAGTGTGTTCTTGCCAGTAATCCCCTTTTCACCGAGGTGAAATCCATTGTCTCCCCAAAGGACGACGATGGTATTCTCGGCCAAGCCCGTCTCATCCAGGGTGTCGAGAATCCGTCCTATCTGGGCATCCACAAACGCCGTGCTCGCAAGATAACTGATCACAAGATTACGCCATTGATTGTTTTCCTTGACCCATTTCAACCGTGGTTCAGGGAGTTCCCAGTGAAGGTACCAAGAGAACCTGGGCGTATCGTCTCGGTCATCCTCTCGAACAAGGGGAAGGACGCTGTCGTCGTTTGGAAATAGGTCATACCACTTTTGGGTGATGTAGCAGGGAACATGGGGTAGAAAGAAACCAACAGCCAAAAAGAATGGCTGGTCGCGGGGCATGGTCCGCAATTGTTCGCTCGCCCAACTTGCGAGGATGTAATCACCCTTGTCCTCGTCACGATGGGGGAAAACACCCCAGTCCATCAAAGGATGGTTACCCATCGGTGTCGGGGGAATCAACTTTTTTTCGGGCTTTGCACCGATCGTTGCCTCAGGCCCCCAAACATCAAATTCCACCGCTCGCTTGGCCGGTCCACCAACTCCACCGTGATATATCTTCCCTGCTGTGAAAGTCTTGTAATGATGGGCTTTGAAATGCTGGGGTAAGGTCACGCGATCTTTCCAGGCTTCCACGTTACGGAACCATGGCGCGAGACCGTAGATGCCGGTCGTTGTGGGTCGAAGGCCGAGCATCAAACTTGTGCGGGACGGATTGCACAAGGGGGCGTTAACATGGGCGTTTAGAAAAACGGTTCCGCGGGCGGCCAGGCGATCAATGTGAGGTGTCTTGGCCATTGGGTGGCCGCCGAGACACCCAACCCAATCATTCTGATCGTCGATTGCGATGAAGAGCACATTCGGGCGTGCCGATTCCGACTGGGCATTCCGCGGTAAGCCAACACTGCCAATTAACAGCACACACGCGAAAGCTATGCGGGATGTCATGGGGACCTCCGTTTTTTCAGGCATCGCAGACGATTAACGTACACTGTCCGGAAATGTCGCGTTTTACGATAGCATAATTGCCAAAACTGGCCAGGTGGGTACGTTCATCACTCTCCCGTAAAGTTCCTTAAGGAGAATTATGTGGGTAGTTATCCTTGACGGAAGCAAACGTGGCATCCCACGAATCGGCTCAAAAGGGGGATGCCTGCGACGCGGCATCGCCGCCCACCAGTATCGCGTCCCACGCCGTCAGACTCAAGCTTTCGGGCCGTAATTTTGGACCGCAGGGATACTCCCGAACCCCAGGGGCGCTCTAAACTTAGAGAAGAAGGCTTCACGTGACGAAACGACACGAAACTGGATGTTCGAGGTTGGGTAGGAAAGAATCGGTTTCTCTCCTGAAACAGGAATGCCAAGTGATGAGGCAAAGATACCACAGCCGTTGGAATCTTGTGGGGTTTATCCCTAAGGATTCTCAACGCATTCGGAGTTTTTTCTCAAGAGGTCCGGGCGACCCCGGCTCCAATCCCGATGGATCCAACGGGCAGAACGGTGCCAAGAAGACCAAAGAGAAACGTGGTCCGGGCGGACCCGCCCTGTTATGGTACCTGTTGGTAGGGTTGGCGATTAGCTTTCTCCTCGCCGGCCTCATTCGTCCTAGTGTGACCGAGGAAATCCCCTATCTTGAGCTGGTTCGTCTGATCGAACAGGGCGTTCCGGAGAAGAATCCGCAGGCATCGATCACGGTAACGCGAAAAATTGGGAACGACCTGTATCAAATTCGCTACAACAATATCCACGATTTGGTGGTTCGGCCCCACGAGGTTGTGGGGAAGATCACGAAAGAGGTGCTTGCACCGGAATCAAAAAAGACCAAGCCTGAAGAAGTCGCGTTTCGGTCCTCCCGCCTTGGTTTCGAAAACGACAATAACGCCCTGATGACACTCTTGTTGGAAAAGGGTTTTCGCAACGTTAAGGGGGGCGAACCCCCGACGTTTTGGGAGCAATACGGGCCGCATATCATCTTGCTGCTCATTTTCGTCCTCGTCATGTTGTTCTTGCTCCGGCGGATGGGAGGCCCCGGGTCAGCAATCGCTTTTGGGCGAAGCCGCGGCCGACTGTATGCCCAGGAGGATATTGGCGTTACCTTTGCCGATGTGGCGGGGGTTGACGAGGCAGTTGAGGAAGTCCGCGAGGTCGTGGAGTTTCTCAAGAACCCCCAGAAGTTCCGTGCCCTGGGGGGACGGATTCCCAAGGGTGTCCTTTTGGTTGGCCCGCCAGGAACAGGTAAGACGCTTTTGGCGAAGGCCATTGCGGGCGAAGCAGGGGTTCCTTTCTTTAGCCTGTCAGGATCGGATTTCGTCGAAATGTTCGTTGGTGTTGGGGCGGCCCGGGTCCGGGATATGTTCCAACAGGCGCAGAGCCGCGCACCATGCATCGTGTTTATTGACGAGCTTGATGCCCTGGGCAAAATGCGGGGAACGAGTATTGTCGGCGGCCATGAGGAACGCGAACAGACGCTTAACGCCCTTCTCGTCGAAATGGATGGTTTCAATTCCAACAGTGGGGTGATCGTCCTGGCGGCCACAAACCGCCCGGAGACCCTTGACCCCGCGCTTCTCCGTCCCGGACGTTTCGACCGCCACATCCTGGTGGATCGTCCGGATGTCCGCGGGCGGGAAGCGATTCTCAGGGTGCACTGTCGGGATGTGAAGCTCGATCCTTCGGTGAACGTCAGCGAGATTGCAGCTCTCACACCGGGTTTCGTTGGCGCAGATCTGGCCAATCTGGTCAATGAAGCTGCGTTGCTCGCCGCACGGAAGAACAAGGACGCTGTGACTATGGAGGAATTCACCGAGGCCGTTGAAAGGGTCACGGCGGGTCTGGAAAAACGGCAGCGGGTTATGAGCGAGGATGAGAAGCGACGGGTCGCTTACCATGAGAGTGCTCATGCCCTGGTCGCCTATTCCCTTCCCAATACTGATCCCGTTCACAAGGTTTCGATCATTCCTCGCGGGATTGCCGGGCTGGGATACACGCTTCAACGCCCGGAGGGTGATCGCTATCTGTTGACGCAGACCGAACTGGAAAGTCGGATTCAGGTCCTTCTTGCTGGGAATGTCGCCGAAGAACTTGTTTTTCAGGACATTTCCACCGGGGCCCAAAATGATTTGCAACGTGCCACGGATATTGCCCGCAGTATGGTCACCGAGTTCGGGATGAGCCGATTGGGTCGTCTTTCTTTGCGGGATGATACGCCGTCCCATCTGGGCGTGTATAACGACTTCATGCGTCCCCGCTGGTATAGCGAAGCGACCGCCGAGGAAATCGACCGCGAGATTCGCCGCATCCTTGATGAGGCCTTGCAACGCACTCGGCGCATCCTGGAAACGCGGCGTCAAGCCTTGGAAGCCCTGGCACAACGCCTGATGGAAAAAGAGGTCATTGATCAGGAGGAACTGCGAGAAATTGTCGAGGCCAACTCACCCGGCCCAGTCGTCGTCCCAGGGACCGAAGAGGTCAAGACTCGTCGGGAGGCGGCAAGCCCTCCGAAGCGGGACACAGATACAGCCTCGCCGGATGTGACGCCGTCGTAAGAACGCACGTTAGGAGCGATTTCCTTTCGGTAAAATCACTCCGGTGTGAATGGAGTCCAGAGTGAGTATAGCGGCAGTTTCTTGTGGTGGCTTATGTGAGTCGCCGGAACCGGGCGTGCAGTTCACGATAGGGCCAATCAAGAGCGTGCCAGACGGTCTTCGCGAGCCTCGTGGTTGTGTTCCACGGTTCGATCATACCGACCGAACACCATTCGCCCGGCGCTCGTTTGAAGAACACTCGTCACGTTGAGCACAACCGTTCGGCCAACGTATTCCCGGCCATCTTCTACCACGACCATTGTGCCGTCGTCGAGATAACCGACGCCCTGCTGTTCTTCCTCGCCGGGGCGTACCAACCGCACCTGGATCTGTTCGCCGGGGAGAAACCGTGGCTTCAGGGCGTTGGCCAGATCATTGATATTGATCACCCGCACACCGTGGACCCTTGCCACCTTGTTGAGGTTGTAGTCGTTCGTCACCAGGCGGCCCTCGAGGTGTTTGGCCAGCGTGATAAGCCTCAGATCGACCGATTGTCCGCTGAATTCGGGCAAATCACGATCCCAGATCGTGAAATCCACGTCGGGATTGTTCCGCAAACGGTTGAGGATATCCAAGCCACGGCGTCCCCTGGCCCGTTTTGTACGATCGGCACTATCGGCAATTGCTTGCAACTCTGTCAGAACGAACCGGGGCATCACAAGGCGGCTATCGAAGAGATTGGTTTCCACCAAATCAGCAATTCGGCCGTCAATGATGACGCTCGTGTCAAGGACATACGGTCGCCGGCCCCTGACCTCTTTGGTGAATTCAACGTAGGGGATAATGAATCGGAAGTCATCCTTGGTCTGAAACAGAAAACTGATGCACGTGTAACATAAGACAGCAGAGACAATCAGCTGGACGACATTTCGAACCTGTTCGTCTGTTTGAAGGCTCTCAAATACCGGCGTCAAAGCCAGGCCGGCGACATAGCTCAAAAACAGGCCCACAATTAATCCAAAATAAACTGAGGAAATGATCTCCAAAGGCTTTCGCGAGATGAGAATGTCCACAAGGATGGCAAGCCCACCAATCGCCATAATCCCCAGGACCAGAACCCAGGCCACCCATTGATGTGCCTGGGGGTAGAGGCCGGATTTGACAACGATCACTGCCACCCCGGCCAAAACGATCAAGAGAGCAAAACGCAGAAACGTCAACACCATCTGTCACGCCCTTTTCTTCTCGGAAATCGTTCGTCTCTATTTGCGAGCTTGGACTTGACCGTGAATAAAAACAGATATCTTTGTGCCCCCCAAATTCGGCGCGATGAAACCGTCTCACGGTCCCAAGCCATCTCACGATTTTACCCCGAACTAGCAACCACTCAAAGCCGTTAAAGCAAAATTGCCTTCCCCCTTAACGGTGGGATGAGTTTATGAAAAGCGTAACTAAGGGAATCACCAATTGCGAAAGCCTCGGCACTTACCGCTCATCGAAACCCGGCGTGTTCGGCTGACTTGTTTTTTTGTCACGCATGCGCCGGTCCACACCCGATGTTTGAGGCTTTCCTTAAGTCACTGCGGGATGAGTCCCAGGCTCCTAGCGCTGAGACACCTGTTTGATTAAAATGGCTTATTCAGGTTTATCAAACATGTCCAGAAGCAGATGGGATCGCCCTGTTTCGTAACACTATAGGGGCAATTCATGAATTGCCCCTGGTGGCAGGCTGATTGTTCGCGCGGCACTCAGCAGGCTCTCACAGCGATCCGATTTGCAATATGGACCCATGTAAATGTGAGGTTTTTTCGGCGGGTATATCGCTCTCAATTGTTGCAGTGACTTTTCGTGACCGGCCCGTGTCTTTTGGGAAAAGCACTGTAGCAGGAGTTAAAGCCCCAGTCACCGGAAGGAAGCAATAAGGTTTTGAGGATGGGGAGAGAAAACGAATATCAAGAGTTGATGACACTGCTGGAACCGTTCGAGCAGACTCACCTGCTGGCAGCATGGGGGAAGCTCTCGGACGAGGAGCGATCGCGTCTTGCATCGCAGATCAGGGGGCTTGACCTGCCTCTTATTGCGCGCTTGTTCCGAGATCGCAATCTCCCCATTGATATTCGCAAGCTCGTAGAACGGGCAACATCCCCTCGAGGGGTGCGATTGGGGGCCGACGGAGGCGGTGTATCGACAGCCGAGTCCCGGCAAATCGGGGAGGATGTCCTTAATCGCGGAGAAGTCGCAGCCTTGTTGGTTGCTGGCGGTCAGGGGACTCGATTGGGATTTCCTCATCCGAAAGGGATGTTTCCCATTGGTCCGATTTCAGGACATTCCCTTTTTCAGATCCATGTGGAAAAGGTCCTGGCCCGATCGAAAAAGTCCGGGCGTCGGATCCCACTGGCCATCATGACCAGCCCGGCAACTCACCAGGAGACGGTCAAGTTCTTTCGAGAACATTCCCAATTTGGTCTCCGCGAAGATGATCTTTACGTTTTCTGTCAGGGGACCATGCCGTCGGTGGATGCCCGAACAGGGCGTGTCCTGCTGGCTTCCCCCGGAGAATTAGCCCTTTCGCCCGATGGCCATGGGGGAATGCTGGCTGCCATTGTCCGCAGCGGGACGCTGGAGAGGCTGGCATCGCGGGGAATTAAGTATCTTTTTTACTTCCAGGTGGATAATCCTTTGGTAGATATCCTTTCCCCGCTAGCGATCGGCTATCACGTGTCTCTTGGCTCGGAGATGTCCACCGAAGTCGTTGCCAAAGAAACGCCGTTTGATCGAGTGGGAAATGTCATTGAGGTCGATGGCCGACTCTATGTGGTGGAATACAGTGACCTCCCCGATGATCTTGCGCAGAAAAGGTCCTCTGATGGAGGGCTGCTTCTGTGGGCCGGGAGCATTGGCGTCCACATCATCAATGTGGATTTTCTCTTCCGAATGCATCAGCAGTCTGACGCTCTCCCATATCATCTGGCTTACAAGAAGGTGCCGTATTACGATCCCACGCGAGGTGTGGTCAAACCTGAAGAGCCGAACGCCATCAAATTTGAGCGATTCATTTTCGACCTCATTCCTCATGCCAAGAATTCAATTGTGATCGAAGTCAACGCTGCTGAGCACTTTGCGCCTTTGAAAAACGCATCGGGAGCAGAACGCGACACGCCGGAGCATGTGCGAAGTCAAATGATCGCTCTGCACCGTTCCTGGCTGGAACAAAACGGTGTGAGCGTTCAAGATGGTGTTCCCGTCGAAATCAGCCCCTTATTCGCCGTTGAACCGAACGACTTGAAAGGTCGTTTTCCGATAGGTTCCAAAGTCACCGAGCCGACATTCTTTTCCCAGGCGACAAAGGTTTCGCCCATCGGGCAAGAAAGTTAAACTACAATCGCTTCCCATGTTGCGGGCGGCTGAATGCCCGAGGGTGCCCTGTGGGTTTTTTGCGGTTTTCAAGAAGGAGTGAGGCTATGGCAACCTTTGTTATGCTCGGCAAGTATTCGCCGGAGGCCCTGACTCAGATCAGTGCTGAACGCACAGAAAAGTTTGTCAAGACAATCACGGACCTTGGGGGCACCGTCCGTGGGATGTATGCCACACTGGGCAATGTTGACCTTGTTCTGGTGGTCGATTTGCCGGGAGTCGAACAGGCGGCGAAGGCCTCGGTGCTGGTCAGTAAAGACACAGGAATCCATTTCAGCACTCATCCAGCCATTGCTGTCAAGGATTTTGATCAACTCATGGGCTAATCGCGGTCTTGGCTGGTCATCGAACTTGGCATGGGCAGCCGGTCAACCTCCAAACTATTGGCCCCATTTGAAAAAGATGCAACGCGGGCCGCGGTGACAGTTTGGACTGGATAATTTGACCTTACAATCGCAGTACGGTCCGACGTGCTTCGTGTCGCATGCAACTATTCCCTTGCACGCCGGCGGAGGCTCTTTATGATTGCCCACATAATTCTCCAGAGGCAGACCGATCGGATTGCGCGATTGAGGTTTTTGCACGGGTCGGTTGCTACGAGTCCCTATCATGTGGTCATATTCTGATTCGGATCAAAGGTAGTTTTGGACGGCCGATTAGCCCATGTGGGCCTTGGCAAAAACGAGATAGGCTAGCAGAACGACCGCCAGGCCGTACATCAGCCACGGGACGTCGCGTCCCTTTCCGGCAAGGACCTTAACAAGGGGATAGACGATGAATCCCAGGGCGAGACCGTCGGCAATGGAATAGCTGAAGACGATTCCCGTCATCGTCACAAAGGCCGGGATGGCCTCCGTCGCATCGTTCCACTCGATCTTGAGGACATTTTTCATCATCATTGACCCAACGATCAGAAGGGCCGCCGCCGTGATCGGGGGGTAACTTCCAACCATTTCGATCAGGGGATAGAAGAAGGGCGCCACGAGGAAGAGGATGGCCGCTGTTACAGCGGTTAGGCCTGTCCTTCCCCCTTGCTCAATACCTGCGGCGCTTTCGATGAAGCTCGTCACGGTGCTTGTCCCGCACACGGCGCCTGCAACTGTGCCGATCGCATCGGCCGTCAGGGCCTGCTTGGCCCGTGGAATACGATTGTCTCGGATAAATCCCGCCTGCTCGCTGACCCCCACCAGAGTTCCCAAAGTATCAAACAGGTCCATGAACAGGAAGATCAAGATATACGGAATCATGGGAATTGCTAGAGCGTGGATCAGATCCATTTTCGCAAAGGTCGGCGCCATGGACGGGGGTGAGGAGAAAAACTGTCCTGATGGCACAAATCGAGTCATGAGTTGCGACTGACGCACGACCTCGGCTTCGGCAACGCCGGGAATAAGGGGAATCACGTAGCGAAGGCCCACAGCCAACAAGGCCGCGGTCACAATTCCGATCACGATGGCCCCCGGTATTCGCCGGGCGTAAAAACCTGCCGTCACAAGAAGGCCAACAAAGAAAACAATGACGTCGGGACTGGTCAAGCGTGGACTCAATTTGACGATCTGCCCCGGCGTCCCAATGATCACGGAAGCACCCTGAAGACCCAGCAGGGCAATGAAGAGACCAATCCCCGCAGCAATGGCATTCCGCATACTGGGGCTAACGGCTTCAAGGAGCCGTTCTCTGACTCCCAGGAGCGACAGAATCAGGAACAAGACTCCGGAGTAGAAGATCACGCCCAGTCCGATACTCCAGGCAGACGTCCCCATTACCTGGGTCCGACCTGCTTGGAGTTCATGCTGTAACCAAGCGGAGGCTGCCGGCAGGAGGGACAGGACAAACACAAAGTTTTCCCCCATGCCGGGAGCCAACGCGATTGGATACCGTGCATAAAGTCCCATAATCAGCGTGGCCAGGGCTGCGGAGAAACATGTGGCCGTCGTCACGGCGCCAAAATCCATCCCTGTTTCAATGCCAAACATTTTTCCTGAGAGAACCTGGGGTTGCACAACGATGATGTAGGCCATCGTGAGAAAGGTTGTAAGACCCGCTAGAAGCTCCCTCGAGACACTTGTTCCCTGTTCCCGCAATTGAAACCATCGTTCCAGCATCATCAGCCTCCGGTGGATCACTTTTCAGAGCGTTCCGATACTAACGCCTTTGGACACCAGCTTACGTCCCGGGACCCAAAGACTTCTCTAATTCTGGGGCTTCTCTTGGCTCATCTTCACAACAATACGTGCCAGCGAAATACGTTCATAAGCGTGTTTTTCGCCCCGTTCATAAAGGAGCAGGACCGTTCCATCCGGCAGAGAACCCAGGCAACTGTAAGCGGCAGGACCTTCCCAAACAACGACCGACCACGGCCAGCTTTGACAATCATCGGCGCTGAAACGAACGGTCATTTGACGCCGTTCTTTGGGGTCTGCTGGATTTGAGAAGGCCACGAGCGGGCGTCCGGCGACTGTCATTCCATCGACCCGTCGAATGCTGGCCTGACAAACCGGCTCCACTAATGTCTCATCATACCGCACTTCTGACCAGCTCAAACCGCCGTCGGTGCTCTCTGCCACGGCTCGGCAAAGAAACTGGCGATTGTAGTTTCGCATATTGAGTAGAAGCCGCCCATCAGAAAGTTCGACGACTTCGCATTCGTTTGTCTTGGGCTTCGCAATTCCACCGAGCTTCCACGTTTGGCCGTGGTCATCGCTCAGAATGACGTGCGAACCCCATGTCCCGTCATCAGCGATGTGGTCACAGGGGACGACCAACCGACCACTCCTGGTTTGAATACCACAACCGGGTCCGGTGGCGTACCACGACCATTGGGGAAGCTTAACATGCTGTGTCATCTCGATAGGTTTCGCCCAGGTCTTACCGTTATCACGGCTGTGGGTCAGCCAAACCGTTCGCGTCCCCCGGCTTTTTCGAGCGACGATATCCGGTTCTCGGTCCTCCCCCAGATTGTGCGTCATCCAGAGCCAGATGGTTCCCGTTTCGCGGTCAAGCACAGGACAGGGATTCCCACAGGTATTAGGGCCGTCATCCCAGACGGTGACCATCTCGCCGAATGCCGATTGCCCCGGTTCGAGCCGTTTCAAGACAAGGTCAATATCGCCCGAATCGCCCTGTCCCTGTTTTCGCCCTTCGCAGAACGCCAAAAGACTACCGTCAGACGCTCGGAGCAATGAGGGAATGCGGTATGTGTGGTATCCATTTTCGCCGGCAACGAAAACATCCACCTGCTCCACAACCGAAGCCTGAATTACCGGTTCAGGGGCTTCCTTGGCGTTGACGCCCAGGAGCGGTGAGGTATGAAGAGCACCCGTGATAAGGATGGCTCCGCACAACGGATAGTAAAAGAGTGACCTGATTCGGCCAACGGATTGAGAAACACGCATCTTAGAGTTCCCCTCAATCAGTGTTGTTTACAGGGATCAGGGCCCAATCACAGCGGGAAATAATACGCCGTTCACTCTGCACCGAAGAGCATTGTGAGATGAAAAAGGCCCCGTTTCAACCCAGTTCCTTCGGCGAGCGCCATAACTTCAAAAGAAAAACCGCCCGAGTCCACAATGGACCCCGGCGGTTGATCAATCAACCTCTCGCGATATTGCGACTGGATGCGTCGCTGCGAGACGAACGAGGGTCGGGCGTGCACTTGCACAAGCCGTTGGACTGACCCTGGTTCACGCTAAAGGGTTGGCACCTCCGTCGGAATATGCGGCGAGAGGTCTGATTGTCATCATCGTCAACTTTGTCTGTGTCACACGTCAATTGTTATCGGTTGCGACCGACGAAAAATCCACTTTCGCTTTCACAATCAGCGCCGGGTGGGGCCTCGCAATTTGCCCAAACCCGTCCTCTGATTATGAATATTTTACCTTATCGCAGCAGCGGGAACAGGGCCAAAAATCGCACTTTTGCGAGGATTGCTGGCATCCAGTTTGCTACGTGGCTTCAAGTCGCAATCCGTGTGTCCTTTCGCAGGACGCTGATTGCCCACCAGATGATCCACCAACCGGCAGGGGGCAATTTATGAATTGCCCCCTGCCAGCTTTTCAACAACGGGTGTTCCGATTTCCTTGTGGCTACATTCGGGTCAGTCCTTCGGGACCAGCCAGATGTTTCGATAAACGACCCGGTTACCATGTGCCTGCAAGTGAATCGGACGGGGAGCTGGGCCTTCGGCCTGACGTCCCGGTGTTGCCGTGGGGAGTTCCAGATTGTCGTGAATGACAACGCCGTTATGACGCAAGGTCAGGCGGGCATTCGCGACTTTCTGTCCGTTTTCATACTTCGGGGCGGTGAATTCGACATCATACGTTTGCCAAACGAGCGGCGGCAGGCACATGTTCACGTCTGGCGACTTCACCTTGTAGATGCCGCCACACTCGTTGTCCTCTCCCGTCAATCCGAAAGAATCCAGGACCTGCACCTCATAGCAGTCGTGCAGATACATGCCGCTATTGGAGCGGGCTTGTCCCAGGGCGCGAGGCATCCAGGAAAGGCGGAACTCGAGATGGAGTTTGTAACTGCCAAACCCCTGCTTCGTGGTCACGCCGGAAAGAAGACTTCCATCAGGGAGCAAGGTGCCGTTGTCGAAGGCATCGGTGTTCTTCCCATCAAAGAGGACGACGGCACCTTCCGGCGGCTTCTGATCCAAGGTTGGGCTTTTCCGCTCCACCCGCTTCAGCTTGATTTCCCCTTTTTCATGTTTGAGTGTCATTTCACCATTCTCGATGACACCCTGCCAACCCTCGGCCTGCACGCTGGTCTTTCCATCTTCTCGGGTCGCTTTTCCAGGAAGTCGCGGATGGTTGCGGTCCCAGCCTTCTCCCGGTAATCCGCCGACCAGGATGAATACCTCAAACTTGCCATCTCCACGTGCAACGACCTGAACTCCCAGCTTACCCTGGCTGCCATCGGGGAGAACGCCTTCGCCAAGGTACTCGCCCTGAATAGCAAAATCCGGATCCTGGGCAGCCACCGCCGGATCGATGATTTCATCGCGTGCTCGCCGCTCCTCAGCCTGGGCCAGAAGATTGGCACTGGCGATCAGAGCTACGACCATCACCCAACACAGTTGCCTGTTCATGTTGCTTGTCCTCCTAAACTTTGCTGAAAAATACGGTGACGCTAACCACACAATAAGACGGTACGACATTGGGCAGATCGCTTAGCAACCTGTCACCCGACGCCGGGCAGCGTGGCCTTTTCCCACTGATCGCGCAAGAATGCCAGGGCCTTGGGAATCTCGACTTCCCGATCACCCTGGACACCACACTCGAAACTGCAGTAGTCTTGATAGCCAACCCATTTGAGGCCCCGAAAACCGTCGATAAAGGATCGTTCATCCTGCCCTGGCAGGACCCGAATCCGCGAAGCCAGGTGAACATGATGGAGCCACGGACCACCGGCTACAAAGGCAGCAAAGTCACTTGGCTCTTCGATATACATGTGGTAAAAGTCGCCCATGAGGCAAATCCCCGGGCTATTCACATCGCGGCAAATGGCCGCAGCATCGGCCACCTGACGAAGGAAGAAGGCTTCCTTTCGATTCAACGGTTCCAACAACACCCGTGATTTGACGCTCACAGCGTGTTCGCCGATTTCGGGAAAGATGTCCAGCAGTACCTTTCGGATCTCTTGATTGGTAAGCTTGGTCTGGCCATTGAACGCCGGCACATAAATGACACCGGTGGACTGAAGCTCGCCTGCGGCACTCAGGGCTTCCTTGAGCATCTGGATGCCATCTTTTCGGCGATTTTCGTCTTCGGAGACCAGGGCGCCGTTAGCTGATCCCCAGCAAACAGCACTGATCTTCAGGCCCGCGTTGGCCGCCGCCTTGGCGTACGTTTCGACCTTTCCAACGATATCTCCCGGAAGCTCTACGGCGTCAAAACCCCATGTCTTCATCTTCTCGAGCTTCTCTTCCAGGCTTTTTCCCGGAATAACGCCCAATTGACTGGAGAGTTTCAGCACAGCGCCCGACTGAGGGGTTGAAATCTCCCCTGGGGGCTGCCCATGCCATACCTGCCGCCGAGAGACCAACTCCACTTGCAGCAAGAGCCGTTGTCGAAGCAAGGAACTGACGTCGGTGCATGACCATGGAAGAACCTCCTTTTCCGCGAAAACAGTTCACGTTCAGAGTTAAACACTCGTCGAGATGAAACTCAAGCCTTGATTTTCCGCCCCCCGACCCCGTCGTGTCAACATTTGAGACCCGACATGGTGTGAACGACTGATTCAGCACAGAGCTTTACTCAATGCACGCGGCGACCGTATTGTGCGGGTTCAGGGACGTACAAAGAGGAGGATAACGGTGTAGATAGGGGAAATTCATGAATTGACCCTAGCGTTTCTGCCTAACGTTCACCACTCGCCCAATACTGTTGGTTGGTTGCGATCGGCCCTGTGGATTCATTGAAATCGTCTCGACGGTGTGCCGGACGGGAGGCCGCAGAGCTTTAATCGCAATGGTGAGACTATGCATATGGTGCTGATTGTGTTGAGTTTACGGAGTTTCTCAAGATTGGGGATTGTGCCGGACGATAATCATAACTGTCCGGGTCACAGAGCAAACCGGTCATGGACGCGAGCGCGGGATGCGGACATGAGACCGGATTGGACCAGGCCAAGCTCGGACCACACGTAATGTGCCCAGGGGGGAACAGCCCGGCGATAGGGCGTACTATCCGCCGGGCTGTATTTTTTGGCTTGATCTGATTGACGTTGCCGATCACACGATGATGGTCTGGCGACCGTACGACTCCATGACGGAGGAGTGCGTCACGCTCGGCTGCCAAGCTCATCCGCAACCATGTTTCTCCAATTTTTCGCGGAGTGTGTCTGCCGTAAACGGCTTCACGAGATAATCAGAGACGCCAGCCTGAATAGCCTGCAAGACCCGGCTTTTCTCGGCTTCCGTCGTGACCATAATGATGGGCACATTCGGGTCCTGGGCGCGAATCCCCTGAACGACTTCCAGACCCGATTTTCCCGGCATATTCCAGTCCGTCAGGACAAGATTGAAAGCCCCGGGTTGGAACAGCGACAGGGCCTCATTTCCGTCGGAGGCCTCCACGGCATCCTGCACTCCCACCGCCTGCAGCGAACGGATGATGATTTTGCGCATTGTACTCGAGTCGTCGGCCACTAAAACCCGTGCGCTCATAGCTCCTCCTGTGTTTGCCAATTGAAAAGCCGTCAAAATACAAGTCTGTCGATAAGTTCACTGAAAAGCGGGAGCTTCTTTGGCCAAGCCGGTCTTACCCGACACCCCGGAAGCCCCCGAACTTGAAAGCCGCCGAGGAGAAGACCTTCCGGCGACTCCCCTTGCGAAAACGTAGGTTACCCACAGAGATCCGTCAAGAAAAAGCGCGTCGCGGGAGGTAAAGAACGATCCACGTCCACATAAATGCTAGGTGATACCCCACAGTGTGGGTATTTCACGCATGCCCGAATGCGCGAGGAGCATCAAAAGAGCGTGAACGCAATTCCCGCTCGTTCAGATCGTGCTCAGCTTGGAAAAATTGATCGTGGCTTGGAGCGGAAGGACGCCGTAAATCCCACGAGTGAAGACCATTTCGATGAAGTCATCGCTCCGCTGGATGAAGCTCTTGGGGACAATGACGACATCGGAATCGGAGAGCCAGATCTCATCGCGTGGCGTTGCCTTGTTGCCATGAAGCGCGGCCTGGAGATCCAGCATCGTCGCCATGAGTCGCCAATCATCGCCACGACGGAAAACCACTACCTGCCGCAGATTAGCCCCCATTTTCCAACCACCCGCCATACTGATCGCCTGGATGACCGTTGTGGGGCCTGTCAACTCAAACCGACCAGGCGTCTCGACTTCTCCTAGCACGTACACATAGCGCGGGGCGCGCTGAACAAGGATCGGCATGGCTTCCACACCTTCAACTTCGTCTCGATAGCGCTCGTTCAGCTCTATTTGGAGTTCGCGGAGGGTCAATCCTTGAGCCTTCACTGGCCCAAGTCCTGGAAGGGAAATTGTTCCTTCCGGCGTCACACGGACCTTCTGGCTCTGGCCGCCCTCGCCGGCTCGACGGTCAACCGTGGCCCGTAAGTCTTCCAGTTTGCTATTGACCAAAATAGGTGTCACTGTGACGGCGGGAACCCGGTAATACCGACGATACAGTTGCTCAAGGCGATCCCGAAGTTGGGCGACCGTCAATCCAGTTGCCTTAACCTGCCCCAAAAGGAGGAGCGTGATCGTACCGTCGGGCTGGATAAGCACCTCTCGGTTGATCGAAGGGTCGGTGGCTGACTCAACCCGCAACTGGTCGCCCACGTTGAGGCGATAGGGCCGTGAGGTTTCCTCCCGCGTGATTCGATACACGATCTCAAGTTCATCGTCCACCCGAAGCCGGTATTCGGGAACATGGGCAAGCCGCGCTGGGCCTGCGTATTCTCCCTGGGCATACTTTTCCCAAGCAATCATCCGGGCACGTTCCCAACCTCCCCATTTCGAGGGATCGCAAACAGACCCATCCACGGCACATCGGGGACACGGAGATGCCGCATTGGGCAGCGAAACGCCGTCCGCGAGTTGCTCATTGGAAGTTGTGTTGACGACTGACTGTCGTCCCTGAGAATCACCCTGACCAACCTGGGAAAAGGCAGTCTGCATGTTCCCTGGTGGATTGTCAGTGCGCTGCCCGGCGAGCGGATTTGCCGGGGGCCTGCTGGACCCACGTTTTAGGAATGGAAGAACCGGAAACCGACCTGTGCTCGAGGCAGCGGAATCTGATGGGGTAGCTGCATTTGTAGTCTCGGGGTTGACCGCGGAGAATTGAGATTCGCTTCTTGTGGTTTCCATCATATGACTTCCCGTGTCACGCAATGCCTCCGGCGGTACCCAGGCAACAGTCTGAGCGCGTGAATCGTGACTCTCGCGACCCAGGGGAAGCGGCGGGGATGCCTGCGCGAGAAGCTGTGATGCTTGAGCTGTAAGCCCCTTTTGTCGATAGAGCTTGGCAAGATTCGCCAGAACAACTGGATTTGGCTGAATCTGGCGCGCGTATTCCAAAACTGATACGGCGTCTTCCCACCGGCCGCCTCGGGCCAACAGGACCCCTAGATCATTGGCTGCCATGTAATTGCCAGGCCAAACATTGAGCGCTGCTTGATAGAACACCATGGCTTGTGCCTCTGATTCACTTTCGAGAAGACTGCCGGAGTCCTTCCATTCAGCATGGATCTTGCCCAGTCCCCGGAGGGCCATCGACCCGGTAATTTCTGTTCCTACCGCACGGGAGAATAGATCCTGGGCGAAGTTCAAATAAATCTGGTAGGCCTCTAAGGGCGTCAAAGAATCAAGGGAGTGATGTTTCAAAACCGGAGAATCATGACGGGCAAGGATTTCCGGGAGGTTGGCGGCAGAGACTCCATTAGATCGTCCGGGCAAGAAATCCCTAGCTTCCTGGAGGGCGATCCAAGCGGCATTCAGCATTTGAGAATATTGGGCGGTCCGGTTCTCCGCATCCAGAGCCTGAGCCAGGACAACGAGCGCGGCACGAAACTCCGCCCGAGCGGCAAAAAAGGCCCCCCGCCCAGCCAATTGATATGCCTTGAGGGTCAATAGGTCGGCCTGTTTGGCGGCCTGTTCCAAACGCATCGACCTCACTTCAGGCTTAATGACATCCAGAGGAAGCGGCGACGGAGTGCCGCGTGTCTCGCGCCAGGTGATTTCACGACTAGCCGCAAGTTCGGAGAAGGAGTCGAAGGGCGGCGATTCCGTGATCTGCGCGTCAACCGGAGGGAGGCGAACGGGTGCGGATTCGGTGCCAAGAACTCCTTGCCCCCAAAATACGAGAACTCCCAGGGCCGTCCAAACGTTATAAATGGCGGGAGAGTGTTTTTTCCCCACCGTTGCGCAGGTGACCATTACGGACCTCGTTTCTCGCTAACGACTCGTTTTCCTGGCGTATGGCACAAATCGATGACAACCGGCTTTCGACAAACTTCTCCTAGAATCCAATCGTCCAGGAGATAGGGTATCTCCGGCCAAAGCGATGAGTATCTTTTGTTCGTCAGAATGGTCAAGAACCGAGAGTTCTGCACACTCGACACCCTCGGTATATCCCATACCTAAGTGGATGAAAGGAGCAACAGCGGGGCTAACTTGTTCGTCATCTATCTGAAAACCAAACGGAGGGTCCTTGATTGGAAGGGCAAGAGCAGTTCATCGATTGCCCCTGCCGGTGGGTAGGAATGTTCTTGTCTGCAGGCCGACAACTTCACCCGTAACTTTCAGCCTGGAGCGAACATCGGCAGAACGGAGTGTTCCGCAGCCGCCACCCATACCCAAATATCGTTCTGGCAGAATTGGATCAAAAAGAAGACAAGCATTAAAATGAGGATCAGAAAGGTTGGGCAAAATAGCAAGATTTCGGATGTTGAGCAAGTTACAAAAGACCTGTTGGTCGATAATGAGTTTGAGAGAGCCACACTCGTGGGCGGATCGTATTTTTGTGAGGGTGGAGAGACTGCGGACACGATCGGTCCGTCCGCGATTTCCTGGGATTGAGGATGCCCGGACAAGAAACGCTGGAGAAAAACGGGCTTCGTGTCAAGATAAAACGAGCGGTTCTGGGGAATACGACAGGTTAAACGCAACGATGTTGTGAGGGGTGGCCGGCGGCCGGTGAGTGGGTGCGATCGCCACGTGATCGCCAACAACTCGTCGGTTTGGCTGGCCATTTGACAATCACCACCGACTTGGTTGAATGTGAAGGGTGATCTCTATGCCCTGAATGGCGAATACGATGAATCACTCCTCTGATGGAAACTACGACTGGAAGAAATGTCTCGATTACGAGGCCAGGACCGATATTGGCCTGCGGCGATCAAATAATCAGGATGCCCATGCAGAGGACCTCGCCGGTACTTTGGAGGCGTTTCGTGCTCGCGGACATCTCTTCATCGTTGCCGATGGAATGGGCGCCCATGCCGCAGGAGAGACGGCTAGCAAAAAGGCCGTGGAAGCCATTCCGTTGATGTATCGGAAATTAAAAGACCTCCCTCCGAAAGACGCTTTGCGAGAGGCTGTCATCGAAGCGAACCGCCAGATCTTCGAGTGTGCCCAGGCAAACGAGAACTTCCGCGGCATGGGAACGACAGTCAGTGCCCTCGTCATGTCCTCTGCGGGGGCTATTATTGCGCAGGTGGGCGACAGCCGGGTCTATCGCTGCCGGAAAAACTCGATCGAACAGCTTTCCAAAGACCACAGTCTCGTCTGGGAACTTCGCAAATTGCCGGAAGAGATTCGGCCACAATACGTTCCCAAGAACATCATTACCCGTTCGCTTGGCCCTCAGATGGATGTGGAAGTCGATCTGGAAGGACCGTTTCCCATCGAAGCCGAAGATCGCTATGTGCTTTGCACCGATGGCCTATCGGGCCAGTTGACAGATGAGGAGATCGGGCAAATTGTGAATTGCCTTCCTCCTCAGGAGGCAACACAGGTATTGATTGACTTGGCTAATTTGCGGGGTGGGCCAGATAACATCACCGTTACAGTCATCCATGTCAAGGCAATGCCGCAATGTCGGCTGGGCGAACAGGGGCATGAGTCACCCGTGGCATCGGGAGTTAAATGGTCCCGAGGGCTGGCTATCCTCAGCGGGATTCTGTTGGTGGCCGGGGTTGGGGTAGGCAGTCTTCTGGTTCAACAAGGATGGTCCCAGTGGGGGCTTTTCGTGTTTGGTGTTTTTGCTGTGGCGGGCCTTGTTTGCTTGTTGTTGACTTCCCGTAAGTTGCGAAGGATTTCCCAGTCGCTTGTTACGTCTGGGATGGGCGGTGGGCCTTACTCCTCCGCAGATTGTTCGCCGCGACGAGAGACTCTCGAGAGTCTCCTCAAGCTTGTCAGCGAAGTGGAAGATCTCGCCCGACGCGAAGGTTGGGTTGCCGATTGGGCAAGGCTTGACGAACTTAAGAGGCACGCGGTCGAACGTCAGGAGAATCAGCTCTGTGAAGCCATTGCTGCCGCGTGCCGGGCGATTTCGCTCTTGATGGCCACAGCACGGGCACAGAGGAACATCAAGCATACCCCATCTGCTTCAGAAGACTTCTATCGGACGCTGTAGGCTTCGCGTACGTTGTCTGTACCCTCGTGAGGCCGATCGGCTCCCCGTTCAAGACCGAAATGTCACCCGGAGCACGCGGTACCAATCGCCTTCGTGTTGAATGGCCTCCTGCGAGAAATGATTGGGGCGGGCTGCCCAAAAGGTCATGCCTATCAAGAAGGCCCTACCTGAACAGCGTGCGACCCCAGCGGCTGAACACCACGGTGTCCGACGCCCTCGGTCGCCCGGAAGGCGAACGTTTTGAAAGTACTTGTGGATAAATCCTTGAGTGCTCAGTTGCGACGGCCATGTCACAGTGAGCGGCTGATGAGTTCGTACCACTTCAGCAAGCCCTGGGACAATGGACTCGAAGAGATCATTTCGTTGCTCTTCTGGGGGCAAGTAACTGTCTCTGCCAGCGGGCGCCAACACAAGAACCACCAGGCGCACCGGCAAGCCAAAGAATTCAAGGCGTGGGGACTCCGGAGGTGGTTCCGGATGAAGCGTATCCACATCAATCCGCAGGTCCGGTTCAGGCGGGAGGGGCTTTTTCCTCCGGAGAAGGAGCATCCGAACAACCAGAATTACGGCAATCAATAGAATCGCCCCGATAACGACCCAAAAGGGACGGATACCACTCACGGCATCTGGAAGAACCTGCGCAAGGACCGAGGCCGAAATCGTTGTCATTTCTATCCCTGAGACTCGGTGCTGAAAAAATCAGGGAAACACAATAGACCAGCTTTGCTCCGCCTTTCTAACCGGCACAAACGGGATTAACCCCGTCAAAACGATGACCCTACCTTAAGGTGGAATGGCATGATACCGCCTAATCACACCAGGCCTTTCCGAACAGCCCAGACTGCCGCCTGCGTTCGGTCGCTGACCCCAAGCTTTCGCAAGATATTTTGGACGTGCTCTTTGACAGTCTCGACACTGATCTGGAGCGAATTTCCAATTTCCCGATTGGAAAGCCCCAAAGCAATATGCCGCAACACCTGCGTTTCCCGCTGCGTCAACTGGATGTCGTCGTCCTCAATGACAGCCTTCGACTGCATTGCATCGGCCACCGAGCCAAGTCGGGTATCCTGAGCAGGAAGTTGTCCTGCCGCGGCCGAACGAATTGCTCGGAGGATCTCCTCCCGTGATGAACCTTTCAGTAGATACTCGCTGGCCCCCAAAGCCACCGCCCGGGCTGCGTAACTTTGGTAGTCGTATGTGGAAAGAAGAACGACCCGCGTATCGAGACCTTCCTCCCGCATCTTGGCCAATGTCTCGAGACCGTCGAGATCAGGAAAACGGATGTCGAGAACCACAACATCGGGTCGGAGTTCTTTCACTCTTTGGACCGCCTCCATGCCAGTGGCGGCCTCGCCGATCACCTCGATTTCTGTTCCACGCAGTAATTCCCGTAGCCCCCACCGAATCACTTCATGATCGTCAGCGATAACAACACGAATGGCCATGACAATCGCCTCCTCGATCTTCCAAAGATTCACCGCCGTAGAGCGGTCACTCCGTCACACCCCCCAACCTTGGAGAACCTCGCGGTCACATGCACTTCAATTCTTTCTCAATACAACCCTGCGGCAAGCTGGTCATTAGTACCCATATGGGGTGGACTAGCCGAACTTACTAGAATCATACTTCTTTTCGGTGGGAATTGAACCACCACCAGGATTACCAATTCATGATTCCCCCTAAAATGAGTAGATATGTCTGACGACACCATATCTATGTTTCTTATTTTACCTATGTTGACGCAAAGCGATTTATGACGTAGATACTTTTCGACGGGAGTTCTGCCCGTTTTTTGGCAATCGTAACTCGCCGTTCAGCAGGGGAGCAGTGGCTTTTCTGTCCCCGCGTGCCTGCTGGTGAGCGAAGGACGAAGTCTTCAAGGACCGGACTTTATCATTTCAAACTGTTGGTTTTGAGCAACAAAGGTCACCGCTGATGAACAAGGCCACGTTGCTTTTGATCGACGACGATCGACACCTCCTTCAGTCAATGGCGGTTTGGCTCCGCGAACAAGGTTACAAAGTGGATACGGGAACCTGTGTCGAGGATGCCCGCCGCGAACTTGGGCAGCGCGGGTATGACGTTGCCCTTGTTGACATTCGTCTTCCGGATGGCGATGGCTTTGAAATCCTTCGCTTTGCGAGGGAACGTTTCCCCGACATGCCCGTCATCCTTATCACAGGTTATGGCACGGTGGACCTTGCGGTGGAAGCCATCCGGGTGGGGGCTTTCGACTTTCTTACCAAACCGCTCATTGATGAAGAACTGCAATTGGCCATCGAACGGGCCTTGAATCAGCGAAAAGTCATCGAAGAAAACAAAAACCTCAAGTCTCAGCTTGACTTGCGCTACGGCCTTGATAATATCGTTGGCCGTGATCATCGGATGCTTCGCATTTACGACATGATTGAAGCCGTGGCAGACACCAGGGCCACGGTCCTGATCACGGGCGAAAGCGGCACGGGGAAATCCATGATTGCCCGGGCCATCCACCGACGAAGTGGGCGACGTGACAAGCCTTTTGTGGAGGTTGCCTGTGGCGCTCTTCCCGAGACCCTGTTGGAAAGTGAGCTTTTTGGACATGTGGCCGGGTCATTCACGGGGGCGACCACAGATAAAATTGGCAAATTCAAACAAGCCGACGGAGGCACCATCTTTCTTGATGAGATTGGCACGGCCAGTCCGGCCCTTCAGGTCAAACTGTTGCGTGTTCTCCAGGATTATCAGTTCGAGCCGGTCGGGGGGACGGAAACGATCACGGTCGATGTGCGGGTGATTCTTGCCACGAACGAAGACCTTCAGAAGGCCGTTCAACTGGGGCGGTTTCGTCAGGACCTTTATTACCGCATCAACGTTATCAATGTCGAATTACCACCGTTGCGAGAACGGGTCGCCGATATTCCACTTCTCGCCGAGCATTTCTTACAACGTATCTGCGAAGAAATGGGACGCCCCATCAAGACCCTGAGTGACGAGGTCTTGGCAGCCCTTCAAGCTTACCGCTGGCCGGGGAACGTTCGGGAGTTGCAGAACGTTCTCGAAAGGGCTGTGTTATTGGGCCGAAAACAGATCATCACGCTTGAGGACCTGCCGCCGGAAGTTGCGGCTGCCCTCTCGCCCGGATACGCCAATTCGGACGCAGCACCACTGAAACAGGCTCTTCAATTGCCGGAGAAGCAAATCATCCTTCAAATGCTGGAGCTTCACAACTGGAACAGACAAGAGACGGCAAAGGCCCTTGGGATCAACCGAACGACCCTTTACAAGAAAATGAGGCGGCTCGGGATCCACGTGCCCGAAGAAGCACCGCATGCGTGACGCCCGTCAAGCCACCTGCCGTTGTTACATTGTGCGACATGAAGTGTTGCGCAAAACGACACACGGGAATTAGCAGCGTTTTCCCAGGGGATGGCAGACCACGGGTGTGTTGAGAAAAATGGGCAATTCTGCCATCCTAATAAGAGTTCGGTAAGCGGTACGAGATTTGCCATAGTGGTTTCTGTGTCCCGCAGATAACCCGTGCAAGCATTAATTTCCTTTGAACTTAACGATGTGCTTCTGGGAGTGATTCATATGACAAGGATCGCGATTCGGTTGACGAGTGGAACTGGCTTTGTGTCGTCTCTTCTGGTTGTTGTGCTCGCTGGTGCAGGACTGGCGATTTCAGAAGAACAACGGGGCAATGTTCCTCAGATTGGACCTGACCCGCAGGCCTATGAAGCGTGCGTAAAAAAAGGAATTGATTTTTTGGTCACGCGTGGACAATTACCGGACGGTTCCTTCTCCCCACAGGCGGGAGTCGGTATCACGGCCATCGCTGTGTATGCCCTTCTGGAACACGGACTGCCAGTGGATCATCCGGCCGTGCGATCAGGCTTGTCCTTCATCGAACGTCACATTCAGCCCGACGGTGGTATCTACTCGCCAGACAGCTTCTACAAAAACTACGAAACGTGCATCGCAATGATGTGTTTGCAAGCAGCAAACAAAGATGGCCGTTACAAAGAGATTATTGGTAAGGCCGAACGTTTTGTTAAAGATATTCAGTTGGACGAAAGTGAAGATGTCTCTCCCAGTGATTATGCTTACGGCGGTGCAGGATACGGCCGTAACCGCCGTCCCGATTTATCGAACACGTCGTATTTGATTGACGCCCTGAAGGCTCTTGGCCGAGGTCCAGACGATCCCGCCATTCAGAAGGCGCTGGTATTTGTTTCACGGTGTCAAAATCTCGAAACAGAGCACAACACGACGCCCTTCGCCAGTAAGAACGCAGATGGGGGCTTCTATTACACATGTGCTGCTGGGGGAGAAAGCGGTGCGGGCAAGACCCCGACTGGCGGTCTCCGCAGTTATGCCTCCATGACCTACGCAGGTTTAAAGAGCATGATTTACGCCGGCGTCAAGGCGGACGATCCCCGTGTTCTGGCCGCCAAAAAGTGGATTGCCCAGAATTATGACCTGGACTCCAATCCCGGATTGGGACAACAAGGCCTGTACTACTACTACCACACATTCGCCAAGACCATGGATGCCCTGGGCGAGCCGAACTTTGTCGATGCCACCGGAAAGCGTCACGACTGGCGAGCGGAGCTTTTCGACGCTTTGGCCAAGCGACAGCGCGAAGACGGTTCTTGGCTGAACACAGCCGACCGATGGATGGAGGGCGATCCTAACCTCGTGACGGCCTACTCCCTCTTGGCACTTGCCTATTGCCGCCCTGCAAGTGCACAAGACTCTGCGAAGTGATTTTGCGTTGACACTCTTGGGGCATTATCCAGTTGACTCGAACGGGGAAAACGCCGCACTCTCCTGCGCGAGTCGAAAAGTGGGCTTAGTTGCAAAACACTCCTGCATTAGTTCCAATCCAGTTAAAGTGCTTAGGAGGAGCACCGGGGCGTGCCTATTGCCCGGCGTTTGGTGCGTACTGCCGTGGATATGACGGTGATCAACATGACCAGCCCCCGACCCGTCGATTTGCGTTTGGATGGCCCCGACCTGGTCATCACTTGGAACGATGGGAAGACTTCGCGGTACTCGCCCGGAGTCTTACGGGCATCGTGTCCCTGCGCAACATGTGCTGAATCGAGAACACAGACCGAGTTTGACTCACAAGCCACGCATTTCTCCGGAGTCACATTTCGGGAAATCACACCCGTGGGAAACTACGCCTATCAAATCAGTTTCAGCGACGGCCATAACACCGGGATCTATACGCTTGACTATCTCCATCGTCTGAGCGACCTCGGCCAGCAATGATCCCTTGGGTGTTCTTGTCGCTCTCGTCTCCCTTCCTCTCGCACGAAGGATTTGACTTGTTTAGACGTTCGACGCTGGCGACAATGAAAGGCGTCTCCGAAGTTTTCGTTTCAGCTCTTTTTGGACAGTGATCGAACTCCTATGAAGCGGCGTATTTGCTATCTCGGTGATGATGACTTATCTGCCGCGGCGGCCTATTTGGCCGGCGTGATGGGGTATGCTGGTTTGTCATATGATCACATTCCGAGCCGGCGTCCTGTGAAGCCGGAAATCCTGGACGACCCCTACGCACTGTATATTTTGAGCGACTATCCTTCCGCGGGTTTCTCCATGGAGCAAATGCGGCGGTTGGTCGAAAACGTTTCCAACGGCTCCGGTCTTTTGATGATCGGGGGCTGGGAAAGCTATTTCGGCCGGTTGGGTGAATATGGCAATCGCCCGATTGCCGATGTCTTGCCTGTGTATCTGACAAGCGCCGACGATCGGGTGAACTGTCCTCAGGGGTGCTATGTGCGTAAAGCACGACCTCACCCGATCACAGACGGCTTACCGTGGCAGACCCCTCCCGTGGTTGCCGGATTCAATCGCATTGTTCCCAAGCCGGAGTCCGAAACGCTGTTGATTGGTGAGCGCGTTTGGGTTGCCGACAACGGAAAAGAACTTCAGGTGTCAAGTGTGGACACAGTCCCCTTGCTCGTGGTCGGGAAATATGAACGGGGGAGGGTCGCCGCCCTGGCTTTCGACGCAGCACCCCACTGGATCGGAGGAATGGTGGATTGGGGGACGCGGCGTATTGTTCAGCAAATTCCCGTGGGTGGATTTGTGGAGATTGGCGATGACTATGCGAGATTCTTCCGACAGTTGATCGCCTGGACCGGGCGGTTGGAAGAGATGCCAGATGGTTATCCTGAAGAAGTCGCTCCAAAGGGAGCGGGAACCCCGATCGGGGCAGGGAAGCGATAGATTGGGATATCGTTCTCCTCGCGGTGTGGTGGCACGTTGATCTTGAAGTTGCCCAGCGAGTTTAGTCCACACAAAGGCTGTTTCTGCCCCCCCGAACAGGTGGATATTACGGAGAGTCAAGACCGTCATTTGGTGCTGAAATCGGAGACGGCTTACATTCAGCGTGGGGTTGAGTGGCTCAGTATGTACGATTCACGCCCAGACCACGGAGACAAAACAGCCCGACAACCAGCATAGCGACCGCGACAACAGTCCACTCCCTTGGGCCTAATTCCCCGACCCAATGTTGAGCGAGATCGATGTAACGTTGGACACTCATCATAGGTACCACCACTTGCCGAGTCGGCCTATTTCGAACAGCGGGAACACAGTGTCCAGAAAAGGTGCGTTTTTTCTCCCCCCTGTAGAAGCTTAGCATATTTTGTGGACACATTTTCGATAATCTCCCGCGTGCACCGGTAGGTGGACATGAGTCAGGAGAATAGGAGAAACGGAGCTTTGGGACGTAACACCCCGGCAACCGTGTGGGAGTCGCAATTACCTTCAACTGCCACGTTGTGTCTGACGGGAACCGGCCAGTTTCGGCGGTGAATATAGCGGGAACCAACTCCTGGCGACGATTGAGAAACGCCTCGCTCCGCGGCTATGGGGGGTTCTGGTGTCCCGTAGGTGTGTATTTAACGACGACGGGAATAAAGGACACAAAGGGAACATTGAACCGCTGGGTAGGGACAGATCACAAATTGGCACTATTGTTGTTAAAAGGGTGGAACCTTCTCGCCTGAAGCAGCGGTCAACCAAGCTTTGTAAAGGCCGGGGTTTTGTGTCCGACCAGAGGATTCGGTCCCTTACGAAAGACAAGAAACCTTTGCCAATGCATGCCGCAAAAAGAAACCCCATGGTTCCATGCACCCGAGACTCCTGCAAAGGTACCCCCGGGAAGATCGGCGGGGCCAACTGTTTTTCCGCGTCGCTGCTCTAGCTTGCCGCTCAGCAGAAAGAGTCTCTGGTAGCCCATGCACGCGCTGTTGTGAGGGCGAACATTGCTGGCTTTGACGGGTCCCCCCATTGACCACGCGGGGTGTTGGTAGGCTATACTTATATTGATAACCAGAGCAACGGGGGCGTAGCTCAATTGGTTAGAGTACTGGACTGTCGATCCAGTGGTTGCGGGTTCGAGTCCCGTCGCCCTCGCTACGCTTTGTGCTAAGACGCCGGATTTTCCGGCGTTTTTTGTTTCAAGGAACTTTTTTGTGGACTCTATCCGCATCCTCTATCGGAAAATCGGGACTTCCCCTTCCTTTTCATGGACAACCACAGAATTGCGTCTTTTGCGCAAATTCCCCATTTTTCGGGTTTCGATTTGACGCGGAGCGAGCTGCCCCTGGTGCGAAGGCTTCCCGCTTTTTGGCGGTTCCTTTGAGAGTGCCACATTCGCCGAAACCGACGAGTTCCTCGGAGGGATGTCGCACGACTTCACGGTATGACAAGAGGATAACCGCCCAGGAAGAGTCCGCGAAGGTCCTTTCTTGCACGGCACGGATTCAGTCGTAGTCAGGGTATTGCGGAGGTGACTGCCCGTGTTTTTCAATGATCCGCGGATACTTCCCGTGCTCGGCTGGCTGATCCACGGCTTCAACTGTGATGTGGTGCCACCACTCATCGCCGAAATCAAACAAGTAATACAATACGCTGCCCCGTTGGAGATTCAAATCCTTGATCTTCGCCTCAGCCGATTTCGTCAACTCGTTCGCCACATCTTTAAAAAGTGGGTATTCCAAGACATAGGGACACGCATACTCGATTGCTGTGCGCAGAGCCGACGGACTAATCCTATCTTTTTCCCGCGGTTTTTTCTGAGGCAGATAAAACGAGAACAGGTGCTCTTCCTCGCGCTCAAAGGCGTCGAAAATGGCATCGTGAAGGTCAATGAGCGTCTGGTCTTCTCGAATAGCAATCCTGCGCCAGATGTCCGGGTGATCGATCAAGCCAACTTTGACCACAACCACCTTTTTGCTTACAACACCGCTCTTTTTGGCAGTCATAAAGCGACGAACCTCAGGGTCTTTGTTTCGTTGGGGCCTTTTCCGTGGATTCTACCAGTTTGGCCGTCCTGCAGAAAATAGCTTCGTCGGCAAAGACCTGATCCATCCACCGGGTGAAACCAATGCTATCGCCCCAAATGACCGATCCATATGATTAGTGAATTTGGACACGGCCGCACCTTTGGCCGCGGATGACTCAGAGAAATGGGCACGGTGTTGCAGCGATTCGTCCGAGAAAAACACAGGGACACGCTGCCCAGACGCAAGAGTGACGCCAGTCAATGGTGAGTGGCGTTTACAAGGAATATTGGTTGCTGTTGTAACCAAGACGTCATCCGTCGGGTTTCGATCACGCCGCAATCGCCGTAGGACGGTCAGCCGGTTTGCGGTGCCATTCGCTGCTTGTAAAGCTGTTTCAAGCGTTTCTTTTCTTCTTTGGTCAGTTTGCGTGCAGGAAGCTGAACCGGAGGTTGAGCAGGACTGGTCGGACTTGGAAGGGGCGTATTAGCTGGAGGATTTGGAACACCAACCGGGACAGACCCGCTAATTGTACCCTTGGCTTGGCTGCTCGAGGAAACCGGCGGAGTAACCGGCGTCTGGCTGATCGCGTTCCTCGAAGCTAGGCCGGATTGATGAACGGGGCCGGCGCTTCCGCCAACCGCAGATGGAGACACGGGCTGCTTACCGTGTGCTTGCCCCACAGTGGAAGCAGCATTCCACGAGCTGTGGTCGGGGATTGCTGTTGGTAGGCCGACTGAAACGGGACGCGGGGAGACCGCGACACCTGTGGTGGGCTGAGTTGCCTTTTGTGTTTCGGCGTAGGCCATGCCTGCCAAGAAGGCATTCATGGCTGGCGAATGGGCATTGTTCGCGCTCGGGGTCATTTGGCCATCATGATTTGACGGCGAATTGACGGGAGGGTTGAGTGGTGCAGTCGGGACTGCCGAGGCAGAAGTGGATGTTTTACGTGCAGCTGCGCGGGTGGGAAGATCCAAGTCGGATCGTTTCCGCGAAGTCCTGGGACTTGGGGATGTTTGTTTTCGCGGGCGCACGATTTTTCGTACGACTCGCGGTGGACCGTACCCATGGGGCGGGTGGATGATCAGAATATCCCCCTGCTCTCCCAACGGCCCATCATCAGTGGAGAAAATCCTTTTGGGTTGTTTCTCCCGCTGACCCGTGCTTGTTTGATTTGCCGAAGGGACAGGCAAAGCCTGGTCTGTTTGCCCGCGCAATTCATTGATCGGACCTTCCAGCACGATATCCCGAACAAGATAGGCAGCGAAAGTCACGTGAGTCATGAGGAGGAACCAGTGTCCCGCCATCTCGCCGATTTCCTCTGCCATAACTGGCTCAATGCCAAGGAGGGATACGATGTTAAGTCCGACTTGGACAAGAACGGAAAACAGATAGGCCGTTATGGCCAACGCCATCCAGAAAAGGGCCCCCCAGGACTGCCTCAGGTCCACCAGCAAGCGGCTCGCGATACCTGCGAAAACGAGTCCATAGGGAATCAACCACCACAGAGCGCCTGCCTGAGGACTTCCGTTGAGCGTCCCGAGGAACTGCCCGAGCGCCAAATGAACTCCGGCGGATTCGTCCATTCCCATGAAGAACCAGCACATGGCCGCCGCAAGCCAGACCCCACTCTTCTGATGATAAAGCCAGTGCAGGGTCCACCAGATAATCAGGGCATAAACACCGGTCGCCGTCAAAACCAGGCTGGAAAACCAACTGGCAAGATTTCCCGGTCCTTCGAGGGCGAAGGTTGTCAACGGGGAAGGAATCCAGGCAGGCGGATTGGCACCAAATCCCCGATAAGCGGCGACAAGCAAGGCGATGGCGGCGGTCCCTGTGAGCAGCATTCCCAGGGGTTGTCCCCGTCGGGGAATCAGGTCGATGAGTGTCGGAAGACTTTCTTCCTGAGGCAAGTCGTAGATGCCAATGGTAGGCTGCTCTTGCGCGGTTCGCCAGCCTTCTTGATCATTTGGGACCGGTGCATGGGGTCGGTTATTTTGAGCCATCCGGTTCATCCTCACTCAGTCAACCGCGGTCGTGGTGGACCTGCGATTGCTCCCCGTTTGCGTTTCTGCTTGCGAAAGCCGAACAGTCCCGCCTTTCACTAATTTCGTCAGAGCGGAGTGCGCGTACACAAATGTCTTGATCAAGGTCGGAATAGAGCGATCCTACAAGAACCGTGGCTCAAACAGCCATTATTTAGCAAATTCTTGGCCTTAATGATTCATTTTACCCAGATCATCTGTCGCTCCCAAAACGCAGAGCTTTGCAGTTCAGGTCACTCCGCAAAGAGTTTGGATTGCTCGTTGTCAAAGGACGCGTAGGGGCAATTCTTGAATTGCCCCTACCAGCAGGAAACCGCCTTGATGGTCCGGGTCCTGTCAGATGGCGTTTCCATGGCGATAAGAGCGCTCGCGTACGTTCGAGGGGCCTACAAAGTCATCGCAGAAGGCGATGCTTAAGGCCAAGCATTGTTGCCCGGGGTGCTCTTTTGCCAAGATTCTTGTCGCGCTTGTTAGTCGAGCGTCTCCAGGTACTGTCGTAACGCCGTCGCCAATGAGGCACCAAACGCCCGACTCGATGCCGCGTCCACCACCTTGCCGCCGGCGCAAGCATAGGGAAACTCAAGAGTGCAAGCCAGCCTGATACCTTCGAGACTGGATGCCCACCTCGAAAAGGTCCTGGCCCGTTCTGGCGATGTGTTGTTCCATTCGACGCCAAACGGGATATTGTTTTTCGGCTCGTAGGGTAAACTTGTGGCAGATGTGGTTCGCAGAATCTCGGCAAATCGGTCGATCTCTTTTTGAATTGCTTCAAATGGACTGCCGACCAGAAAAATCTCTTCGTCCCGGCGTCCGCGGATATACGGGCAATGAAGATCCATAGCCACACAGACTCGGCCTTCTGACCACGTTGGGGCAAACTCCTTCATTGCGCGGACCGAAGCATGGATCGGCTCTTCCTGATAGTCCCGATTGTGATCATGGGGACGGCGGTTCTTTCCTTGGTCTCCTTCTTCGACCCCATCCTTATCCATAAACGGCACAATCGCGAATTCAACGTTTTCGCAGAACCACGCGGCGTCAGGGCCGGTAAGCACGGTTTCCATTAGGCCTTCCAGAACCCAACTGGCCATCATCTCACAAGCATGGTGCCGACAGGCGAGAAGAACGCGATGTCGTGGAGATTTGCTGAGACAACCGAGGTGAAGCCGTTCCGCGGACCGTCCTTTTGCCGTAACGCAGTGTTCCACAACTTTCAAATGTGGATTATCCGAGTGGCGACTGAGAAATCCTCGCAGGTCTTCTTCAAGATAGGGGATGGCCAGGCAAAAACGGGCCTCGGCCACATTCTGGGGAATCTGGACACTAAACGCAGTCCCCTGGACTTTCTCTCGGCCAAGCCAGGACCATGGTCCATCGCCAAGCTTCATCGCCGGTCCGCGACAGGTGAAAACATCCTTGTTGATGAAATGGAATGTCACGTGTTGACCTGCACCCCCGCGCAATCGGAAATACCAGTAAAACCACCATCCTTCCGTGTCGCGGAGGTCCTGAGACAGATAAGACGTATCGCCTTCGACTCGGTTCAGGATGATATTTCCCCCGGGAAATGCAGCGTCGATCGTCAGCTCAGAGCTACCCCCAGAAACGGTCCCCGCTTCTTCATGGGAAACGCTGCCCAACAAGCTGGTCGATTGAAGAAGGAAACCCGTCATCAGACTCCCACCAACGAACTGTCGGCGTGTCAGGGATGGCGATGTGGTCCCCCATCTGTGGATACTACGAGTCATTATTCGTCTCCGCCCGAAAAAGCCCATGCATTTCCGTGTTCACCGATAGAGGTTTGCCATCTTGCTGGTCGGTTGGTTTGACCGGGAAAACTGCCATCACGTTCACATACTCGATGCTGTGATACCTTGGGACGTGTCCTGTGAGCAAACCAAATCGGTCGGAAATCCCCACAAAACCTGTTGTCCCGCATGGGTTGATGGAATCTCAACCGTGCGGATTCGGCCACGATGTTCGACTTCCAGCCGCAAGGGAGAATCAGCTTCCAAAACTAACTGGTCAAATTGACTCGGATCCGCAATTCGTCGGCCATTCACCGAGTAAATGTAATCCCCGGGCTGAATGGCGGCAGCATCAGCGGGTGAACCCGGGAGAACGTGACTGACCATGACGCTTTGCGGTACGGCTTCGTCCACATACCATTGAAGACCCAGGCGGATTGGCGGCCCGAGGAGTGATACATCCATTTCCACTTCTGGACCTTCGCCAAAATTGGGACGCAATTTCAATCGAATTCGGGAATCTTTACAGAGCAGGGTGATAGCAGCGAACTCTTCCGGCGTGGCGACCCGACGGCCATTGACCGCCACAATTCGGTCGCCGGGTTGGACTCCAGCAGCTTCCGCCGGAGTCTGGAAAAAGACCTTCTCCACCCTGAGATAACCCTGTTTTCGCGCGGTTTCAGAAGATGTGTCGGAAACCACCTTGATGCCCACACGATCCCGCCAGTTACCGGGGGAATCGAGAATCTCCTTAAGCTTGCCATCAGAGTCTTCGTTGACCTTGTCGCGAAAACTGGGAACCGTATCAGCATCAGCCAGACTGACAGCCATCTCAAAAACCCACCGCGCGACTTGTTCGATTCCTTCATAATTGATCTTGTCCGGATCGTCAGTGGCCCTGTGATAATCATCGTGCAAGCCTGTGTGTAACAACATAACGGGAATGGACTTGCGAAAGAACGGTGCGTGATCGGAGTCGAAGCGATTGCGCCACGAGAAGTCCAGATCGAAGCCCATCCCTTGGTTGGCTTCACAGATCAGGTAGCGCAGCCCCGGAGCGGACCGCCAGCCGTAAACTTCAACCCTCTGATCACGGAGTCGGCCAATCATGTCGAGATTGAACATGAACTTGACCTGGTCCAGTGAATGGGTGGGGTTTTCAATCCAGTGTTTTGATCCCAAAAGCCCTTTTTCTTCAGCATCGAAAAGGATGAACAGCAACGTCCGCCGAGGAGCACGCGAAAGCATTGCTGCGGCTTGGGCAACTTCGAGGATAGCCGCTGTCCCGCTGGCGTTGTCGTCCGCACCATTATGGACAAGGCCAGCGGAATCGCGCACATTTCGTTTGCCACCATAACCCACGTGGTCATAATGTGCTCCTAACACGATGACCTCTTTGGCAAACTCCGGCGCACTTCCCGGCAAGGTCGCAATGACGTTGCGGTAGCCTTCGCCAAATCCCTGAAAAAAACCAGACGTTCCTGCCGGTTGCAGCCCGCACTTCTCGAAAGCAGCTCGAAGGTATTCCCCAGCCGTTTGTCCACCCGGCATACCACCCTCGCGACCTTCAAGCTCGTCGCTGGCCAGGAAGCCAACATGGTTGCGAAGGTCATCGGCTGTGATGGAGTGGACAGCCGCAACAAAGGCTGCATCACGGGCCTTCGCACTGTCGCAGAACGCTACCCGGACTTGAAACCCGCAGGTTAGTAACAAAACGATCGAACAATACACCGCCCGGCGGGCAAACAGTGAAGTCTTCAGCATGATATGACAATCTCACAAAACGATAGTGACGATCAATGCCTCGGAGAGCCGGAAGCTTACTTCATCCATACGAACATGGATTATACCGCACGCCGTAGGATTCTTCAGGTCGATGAGCCTTACCGGGGAACAGGTCCCGCATCAAGGAGTGGGCCATAACTGGGGATGACCCGATGACGTGGAACAATGCTGCGCCACCAGCCGACCCAGGGGAGGCGTTCCCGCTTGTTGAGATCGATCTCGGCCCAAACAAGGGCTTCCTTCCCCTGGTTGGAAGCCAGAATCCGGCCCATAGGGTCAATGATCATGCTGTTTCCATCGTACACCGAGGGTACGAGGTAAATCCCGGCATCACGGGCACGCACACGAAAAACTGTTTCGCCTTCCGCCCGGCCATCTTCATCGGGGAAGGTGGTACCCCACGTTGGGGCGAAGACGATCTCAGCGCCCTTTAACCGCCAGATCATGGCCACTTCTGGGAAGAACCAATCGTAACAAATTTGGATGGCCACCTTCCCGAAATCCGTTTCAAACACGGGGTAATCAAATCCAGGTGTGAAACCTTTAACCCATTCCTCGCGGGGGAGATGGACTTTCCGGTACTTGCCCACGAGTTGCCCCTCACGGTTGATGAGCACGGCCGTGTTGTATGGCGTCTGGCCATCACGTTCATAAAGTCCCGCAACGACCCAGAGGTGGTTTCGACGGGCCGCCTCGCCCAACTTTTGTGTGGAAGGGCCAGGGATCGGTTCAAGAACCTCCGCGGCTGTCTTGGTTGTTCCCACAAGGGTGATGGCTTCTCCCAGGCAGACAATGTCCAGCCCCAACTTTCCAGCCTCGTCCAGCTTGGCACAAAAGAGATCCAGGTTCTTTTCCGGAGTGCTGTTTTTTGGGCGAAGATAAACCGTCCCGACTTTGACTTTTCTTGCAGGTACAGGATCAGTGAGAGTCAAAGAAACATTCCGCCAGACGACCCTGGCTCCGTGCGGCCATTTGACGGACAGAGTCACCTCGGCTTCATCAGCTCCCTCGTCGGCTGTCACCGTGTCGGAAAAACGGAATGTCCAATTCTTTCCGGAATCCCCTTGGGGTTTCAGGTCTGGCCCGCCGATCAGCCAGCCTGCCGGATGGACCGCCCGTCCCTGGCGAGTGAACGTCACACGCACCTCAATCATCTGCCAAGGATGCTCCGCATCATAAATCTCTCCGGTCACTTCCACCGCGTAGCTCTTGCCTGATTCAATACCGCGGACGGTCTGCCGCAACCCGCCCACGGCGAAAGGTTTGCCAGGAGCGTCAACGATGACGCCGTCCTTCGCGGCATGCACGGAACACGCGACCTCCGGAATGGGTGGTTGCCAGACTTCCCACCCCGGCGGGGCCGTGCCTTCGTTCCAACCAGCAAAACTCGGATTCGTAATCAGATTGCCAGTTGGGGCAGCACTTTCGGAGTTGGAAGCAATCGCAACAGCCAATAGAAGACCCACGAGCGAGAGCGACATAATCGAGTCTCCTTATCTTTGGACACGAGCGCGTGGCACGGACATCATTGTATTAGTCCATATCAGAGTCGATGTGTCGTCTGGAAGCGTCCCGATTTCCGGCGGGCAGTATTCTGCCCGGTGGTCGGGGCAATTTATGGATTGCTTCTGCGGCTTTCGGTAAGCCGCGCTTCCACATTATTGTGGCCCCCAGAGTTCATCAACTTGTATTGCCGAAAACGTGCTTGGCAGCCCGTATATCTTACTCAGTTGAGAAACGGCCCGTTCGATTGGCAGTTGATGATCACAGATTTAAACGAGCGCAATCATTCTACCGTTGGCTTTCCTTCGAGATATCCCAATTCCGTCAAGAACTGGTCGGTTTGACGAAGCGTTTCCTTGTAAGCAGCATTATCTCCTCTGCCGTAGTTGAAGAAACCATGGCCGGCCCCTTCGAACGGCACAAGACGGCACTGATTGCCCGCCCGGCTCATCGCCACGGCAAACAGTTTGACAGTTATGAAAGGCACCGTCGTGTCGGCTGTGCCGTGGAAGATAATCATGGGCGGCAAGCCGGGGCGAATATGATGGTAAGGAGAGACAATCTTGGGATCGCCACCTATCCGTTCCCGCAGCTTTTCCATGAGACTCGTGGCATCGGTTGCGGAAATGGGCAATCGTTCCTTGATGTCCGCGGCACTGAGGATTAAAGCCGGATTGAAGAGCACAGCGGCATTAGCCTGCGAGCTAACGCTTTGATCTTCGCTGGGATCATCCCCCGAGGGAATCACAGCGGTGCAGGCGGCCAGATGACCTCCGGCGGAGCCGCCGCCCGCGGCAATCTTGTTGGGATCGATGCCGAGCTTGCTGGCATTCTGGCGAACCCAGCGAATGGCTGATTTGGCATCGGCCATGCAGTCCACGACCTTGGCGTTGTGTCGGCTGGCGACGCGATAGTCCGCCGCCATGGCCACCATCCCGCGAGAAGACAGATACTCACATTGAGGGCGAAATTGAGCCGGAGAACCGCTTTGCCAACCGCCACCGAAAAAGAAGACGATCGCCCCGCGGCGATCCTCAGGCTTCCAATCCTTGGGTTTGTAAATGTACATTTTCAGCTCGACGTTGCCCACCTTCTTATATGTCTGCACCTCCGCCCCAGGCATCTCGGGTGGGTAGCTGAGCCGACGGTCCGCCTCCAACCCAAATGCAGATAAACTCGTGATCATCACAAGAAACAACGAACGCAACAATGTGCTGAACCGCATGATTTACGCCTCCCTTTTTATGCGTCGCCATCGACAATGAACAACGGTGATCGACCGAGTGAATCGGAACGTTAACGCCCAGTGGGCACTTCCTGGTATGCCAGCCCCAGTTTCCAGGGGATTTCACCGTATGGCTTGCCGGCCATTTCCTGATCACTCACGCCCTGAAAAAGCATAACAAGACGGTCCGGGTTGACCTCCATCCTTTCGTCAAACCCGTCGCGCAACAGTTCACCGTGGCTAAAAGACTGGCACCATTCGTCGCCGCGAAATTGGACGTTTTGCGGTCCGAGAAATGGCTTCTCCCGTTCCGCCGCCAGAGGACGCCATTCGCCGTCCAGTCGTTCGGCCAGAAAGGCCTTGTAATAGCGACGGCTCCCGTTCTGAGCCTCGATCATCGCGAGATACTGGGACCGACCTTTGAGCGAATAAACGTGGGCGGCCTCAAAGATGTCGGTCTGAAGGACGATCTTTGGCTCGTTCCAGCCATGAGGAAAAGCACTCAGACTCGTTTCACACCGCCAGAAACGACCATCAAGCGAGGTAAAAAACAGGTATGCTCGCTGATCGTCGCAAATGACCCAAAAATCGATCCAGCGCTCCACATTATTTGGCCCGGTGGGGAAAAGGTACTCCGGTTGTGACCAATTGCCCACCCCATCCACGCGGTCGTTCGTTGAAACGGCCGGTTGCAGGGCCGGCTTTCGTTGTGGGTCGCTCGTTTGGTAGAGGAGGTACCATTTTTTGTGAGGTCGAAAATAAAAGACCTGTGGCGCGCAATAGTAGCCAGGGATGATGTCCAGCATGACGCGCCGGGGTTGGGGATCCTGCCAGTTGGCCAGACTGAGATACTCCACCTGATGTGTCCTGGGTCGTCCCCGGACTGTGCAGAAAACATGCCAGCGGTCTTCAAACCGGACCAAACTGGGGTCCTTGATGGAGAAATAGGTCATTTCGACCGTGTTTTCTCGGGCCGTCAAAACGGGAGGTCCAACCGTCCAGTGAAATGAGCCTGTCTCATATGGTCCCGGGACGGGTCTTCGGCCTGCGATTTCAACGGCCAAGCCATTTGATCCCCACATCGCAAAGGACACAACCAGGAGCGCGATCACGAACACAATCCTACGGAACCGATGAACGGTCGTCATTCGATGCCTCCTCTTTGCAAAAAGCACTGTCATTTGCAAGCGATAGCACGCCTGGCACTATTTCGGCCATATCCTAATGCCAGCACACTCCGGTAGAGCTGCATCGACAGCGCGCAAAATTCGCCTACGGGTAGGGGCAATTCATGAATTGCCCCCACAATTGTCCAGTACGCGCGTTTCGATCTTGTTGTGACGTCCTTTAACCCATGATCCAGGTGAGATCATGGGTTTGGATGCATCATTGGGCCTCGTTGGGGAGCTTTTCGTCCTTGAATTCGGCTTTCGTCCCCCGCAGGTGGAAATCGAAGAAGGCATCCACCCGACGTTCAATTTCCGGATTGCGGAATCCACCATGGCCCCCATCTTCAACTGTGATCAAAGCCACGGGGACGCCGGCTTTTCGCAATGCATCGCGTAGAGCCACCGATTGCTCGTAAGGCACAAGGGGATCCCTTGTTCCGTGAACGATAAGGAAAGCAGGATCGTCCTCGGAAACGAACGCCACGGGTGAAGCCGAGCGGGCCTTGTCCTTGTTTTCTGGAATAGCACCGCCGAGAAGCTTCGCTTCAGGAGCGTCCGGGGAGAAATGCTTCATCTGGCTGGGGTAGTCGCCGATCGTCAACATGTCGGCTGGACCGAAGAAATCCACAACGCAGGTCACGCGACTGCTTTGATCGTCAAAATCGCCCAGGTCACCTTCGAGGTCTTTGACATTCCCGGCTGTTCCCAACATGGCAACGAGGTGACCACCAGCCGACCACCCAATGACGCCGATCTTGTCCGGATCGAGGTTATACTTCTTGGCATTCCCCCGAATCCACCGGATGGCTGCTTTACAATCGTGAATTTGCGCTGGCCAAATGGCGTCTTGGCTGAGCCGATAGCCAATTGACACACCAGCGTATTGGCCTCCGGCCACGTAGGGGAAGAGCCGAGGTAATACCTGCCGCCTGTCGCCTCCCATCCAGGCTCCACCATGGATTGCCACGACAACGGGCAGCGGCTTGTCGCTGCTTCGAGCCTTGGGCAGAAGCAGGTCGAGACGCTGTCGTGGGTGATCGGTTCCGGCGTAAGGAATATCCAGTTCGGCCTGGATCGACTCAGGAATGCGAGGTTGCTGTGGTGCTCCCGATGCTGCCTGGCGTGCCCGCGTACGAAACTCAACGAATTCCTCAACAGTGATCGCGCCATTCTTATCGGCGTCGATCATGTCGAAGTTTTTCTCGGCCGCCGGGGGGAGTTCTTCGCGGGTTAACTTGCCATCTTGATTTCGATCAAGGCGGTTAAACATTTCGCGGGGTGCAACCTCGGCAAACAGCGTCCCCGCGGTGAAAAGCATAACGACCGTCAACAAACCTGCGGCAAAGAATCTGCGATGCATCATGATGTCCTCCCTAAAGTGCAGGAAACACAGACATTAAGCGCCACGATATAGGACCGACGCACAGTTCACCTTATTGCGCTCTCTGCACCGAACGACTCCATCACGAGATCGAATCGCTCATTATCGGAGACTGTAGGGGCAATTCATGAATTGCCCCTACCTGTAGGCGAATCATTCGCGCTGCTGGTGCGATCCCATCGAAGCTCACCCGATTGCGATATGGACCTGTATAGCACTTTGGATAGGCAAAAGAAAGCCCCAGCCTGTCATCCCAATAAAAAACCCCGCAGGGCTTCGCGGGGTTTCTGTTAACGTTCGTCGATTTGAGTTATTTGAGTTACTGACTAACAAGTTGATGCGATCGTTTGCGGCGTGCTCCTAACCACACAAGGCCAAGCCCACCAACAACGGCGATCAATCCGCTGGCCGGTTCAGGAATGCATTCTGTGGCCACATGGAATCGGTCAATCAGGACGTAACCTCCAGGTGGTACAAACGGGAACAAAATGGTGATTTCCTCCCAAAGCGGATTTGGCTTGAGCACGTACCAAAGATTCTGTCGCGACAAGCCTTCCTGTGTTGTCCTGATTCGGCTGGACCATTCATCAACCGGCAAATTGCCGTTCGAATCACCGATGTAAAACGCCAGCGGCACATTGGCGGCAGAAATGAGGAAGTCCCACTCGATCCAGATTCTTTTCTCCGTATTTGGGATCGGAAAGTTGTCGAGGTGAATCACAACGCTGCCGCCTTTAGGCAGATTTCCACCCCGATTGTCGATCCCAATCATTCCCTGGAACGGGAAGCCGCTAAGAGAGTCGTACCATCTGAAATCGCCCAGGAATACGACAAAATCACTGAACATCAAAACTGGGTCGGCGGTTCCCTCGTAGTGTGCCCCAGGAATCCCCGGCACAGGACTTCCGTTGGGTACGCGAACGGGCGGGACCTGGAACGTGAGATCGACGTTTCGCTGATAGGGAAAGTCACTCATCCAGGGCTGATAGTTTTCTGGAGCCCATTCGAATGGACTAGCCCAGACGAGCGAAGCGACAACTACGCCAAGAAGCCCAGATGCATGAATCCACCGCATGATGTCGCTCCTCAAATAGGCTGGCTTGCCAAGGCTGTGCAAAGCGCACAATCCCTTTGGTCGCGCCAATCGTCAACTTAGTTATAGCGAGGCGCATGGCCGTGTCAACTATTTTTTTCCAGATCGGAGATTGCATAAAGCCTACAAGTAGTATATTACACCACCCTCAAGTGGCAATATGTGTCATTCGCAGGAATCCGTTTGCACGACCGACTGGTTTCTGGCAACAACTAAAGAAGGTCGTTTCGTAACAGTATGGTATTTGTCACGCAACATGGAAGGGTGGATAACTCTGATGAAGCAGTGTGCCATTCGATGTCTATTGGTGTTGTGGTTTCTTGGGTGCTCGGGCCATGTGTTTGCCGACGGATTTCCGAGTCAGGTTCTATGGGCGACGGTGAAGATCATTGCACCTGGTTCCACCGCGACCGGTTTTCTTGTCAAATCGCCCAGCGGGCAGGAATTGGTTCTTGTTACCGCCCACCACGTGTTCGCGGCCATGAAAGCGGACGAGTGCACAATTCTACTCCACAGTCGTGATGAATCGGGCAAGTTTGCAAAGAATCCGCAGAAGTTGCTCGTGAGAAAGGACGCCCAGCCGATTTGGACAAAACACCCTAACTCTGATGCAGCGGCAATGGTTGTTTCATTTGGCTTGGATCAAAATCTCGCTGTGTTGCCATGGGAGTCACTGGCGACGGCGGAGGAGTTAAACCAGATGGAATTGCAGCCAGGTGATTTTGTAAGGAGTGTGGGTTATCCGCACGGCAATATGTTCAAGGGAAACGATCTGGAATTCGGGATTGTCCGTCTGGGGTGTTTGGCCACCTTTCCTTTTCCCCCGTCAGAACAGGCTCGCACCTTTCTTCTCGACACAAACATATTTGAAGGCGATAGCGGTGGTCCCGTCTATGTCTGGAAGCTCCCCAGTGCATCAGGTTTGGATCGTGCGGACGGCGGTCTTGAGAGAGTCATCGGGTTAATCGTCGCGCAGCATTTCGTCGATGAGCAGTTCACGTTGATTTACCAGAGCGGCAAGTTTCGCCATCGCATGGGGCTGGCGATTGTGGTTCCTTCGACAGTGATTCGGGAGACTGTGGAGCTGGCGCTCAAGCGCGGGGAATCGGAACAACAACCGGAGGAAAAGAAACCGGAAACACCATCTGAAGCACCTGGAGGCTGATGAACTGTTAGCCGGAGCGGTCGCCCATGTTGCTCATTCTGCAGTGTCTTGCAATTCAGCCCGGGTGATGCGATAGATAGCCAAGCGCGTGGCGAAGAAAAGCCTTGGTTGGTTTGCCGCATTCCAACCTTGGGGCATTGAGAGTTGCGTGTAGTCGCCGTTGTACTGGATAATGGGCGTTCCGTTAGCTGTCACCGTCAATCCAGTCTTTTTCACACTGTAAACGATCAAGGTTGCACGCTGACTTCTGGTTACGACCATGGGCCGGAAGGTAGGATTAGCCGGGTCTGGTCCTTTCTTGTCGTAATCAGCGAGAAAGCTGAAGATCCCCTGGTTTGGAATCTGAAAATCAGTCACGACGAGAAACTGTCGTCGTCCCTGAATGAGTCCCGCGGCAAAGGCGCCTCGCCCAACGTCGAGATTAGGATCTGGACGTTGCGAACCCGAACCTTGTCCCCGCGATGGTGGCGGCAATGGGACAGATTGAATCTCGACAACGAGATCATACTCTGGTGGTGGAGCAATAGGAAACGCAATCTGGGCCGTCGGCTCCGGAGATGAGACTAAGGCCTTCGGACCGATTTGCCAATTACCTACCACAGTGGCCCGCCGGTTGGCAGCCAGGGCGAGAAGATCAATCACTCGGCCGCTCTCAGCCAGCCGACTGTTGGCCCGTTGTGCTGCCTCACCAGAGAGAAGCCCGGCACATTGAAGATAGTAATACCCCGCATGTCGCCGGACCGCAGCTTTTTCCGTCTCAGAGAGCGTCTCGCCGATAGCCCACCAGTCGTCGGCTAATCGCAAACGCGCCGCAGCGCCGACTTGGCGATTTAGTTCCGATTGAGCAACCGTCCGGAGTAAAACGGTCTCGGCCTTCGCCAGATACGGCAGTCCTTTTTTCCAATCGTGTTTGACAAAGCAGTAAAAACGTCCCACGGCTTCATTGGCCTGGGCATCATCGGGATTCTGTGTAAGGACTTCCAGTCGAGGTTTAATCGCCTCAAACGCGGCGGCAATTGCCTTGGTATCTTCGCGCCGACGCGAAAACTGTTCGCGGCGCACAGGATCCCGGAGTTGGCTGGCCAGATTCGTTGCCAGGTCGAGTAGATTATCTGCCACGTCGTAACGATCTTCTGCCAGGGCCGAATCACACAAGGACACAAGAACGCCCACAACACTCTCACGAGTTTGCGGTGACCTCGCGGCCTTGGCGAGCTGATTCACAGCCGAGAGATGCATCGGCCAGGGATCGACATCGAAGACCAAAGCGATTGCCTCTCCTGCCTGAACCGCCAAATCTGGATCACCCGCGGTGATGGCGAGTTCTCGGGCCTCTTCGTAAAGCATGTATTGCCTTGGTGGGTCAGTTTCGGCATTTCCTTCCTGCAGCATCGTTCTGGCAAGGAGCGAACGTGCTGCTGGCGCCGTAGCTTCCTGCAAGTCTTTTCGATACTTTGCCCGAATCTCTTCCTTCGCCCGAAGGAGGTCGGTTTGAAGGGGAACCGGCTTGCGACCCTGATTGGCCGCCACGGCTGGCGGGGTTGTTGGTTCCGGCTGAGAGGTTGGCTTCGTGGCAATCCGGCCAGGCGTCATTTCATCGGCCGACAACAAACCCAGTTCATCATTAAGCGAATGTCGGGCAAGCGTGGGCAACTCACTCGCCTGGGTCAGGTCCTCCTGCGTATAACCGACATTCACCCAGGTTTGTTCTGCCGATGATGGCGTGGTGGTTTGCGGACCCGTGACGCCAAGGAGAGGGTTGATCTCGAGTCGAAAGATATTGCCGACTTCCTTCCCTTGCAATTGACAGGTGATCGGGTGATCACCCTGGGTCAGGACCAAACTGGCATTGAACGTTCCTTCTTGCGAATCTGTGGGAATCGGAATCGGACGACCGTCAATCTGAACAGATACCACCCTAAGGTAACCCGGCTCCGTCGTCAATTTAACATGAATGGGCAACGCTGTTCGACCGCTGGGACATTGGACGCGAACAATTCCGGATAAAACGAGCTGCTGATCTCCTGCCGAAAGACCGTATTGACTTATCAAGCGATTAAGAACCGCTTGGGAGAAAGACTCCCCGGGCAGGTATCGAAGGATCACACCAACATCTTCGCGGTTGACGGTCAACCGGCCAATCAATCCGGGGACGAGAGGTCGTGACGCTGTCGGCTCAGAGACCGCCGTGGCGGAAGGTGCGGACACCGAAGCGGGGGGATTCTGGGCCGTTTGGAGAGGTGAAGAAACAACTGGGGCAGTCTGTGGATTCGTTTGACTGTCAACGGTTTGCGCTGACCGTGGTGCGTGAGTGTCCTGAGGTGAAATTGATGCCGCAGGTTGTTGACCCGTATGCGGTTGCATTCCCTCCACCAAAGCGGCAACTCCCGAGGGGGGTGCCGTCTGCTGCTCGCGCACGGGAGAAAGCGCAACGAAAAGGGCGGCGGATAAAACGATGAGGGCCGCCAAAAGACTGGTCAAGGTTGGTCGATTCCAAAAAAACAATACGGGAGTTGCCAACGTGAGCAATAACCGCAAGCTCGCTGGACGGGTCGAATCCGCTTGAAGCGGTTCGGGAGATGATGGAGATGGTCCTGGGCCAGCCTCAGCAGTGCGGTGAAATATCGATTCCCGAAGGGCAAGATCGTAAGCCATCTTCCGACTTGGATCGAGAAGCACCTGTCGGGCAAGGTGGACCTCTTTTTGTAATTGCAGAGCCAACTCCCGATGAGGCGTTGCGAGTTGCTGCCGCAGGAACTCCAGTTGCCGCTCAGCCGCCTGTTCAATCACTTCGGGATCGTCCTCAAAACGGGCGATTCCCAGCAGGCGATAGTGGTCGGGTGGTTGCTCTTGTGGCGGTATCCCTAGCCAGACGTGATAGGGATCAAACGCCGGACTCATGAAGCCTCTCCTGTTCCGGGTAAGGGGGTCATCGGCTGTCATTTGGAGGGACCGGCACAGCCCCTTATCTATGGTACTTTACTTAGATGCCGTTGCCTATGCGCCAAGTTCAATAGCGAGACAGCGAAAGCACGTCCGCAGAGGGGATCGAGTTTGACAATAGCGAGCGGTTCGGGCATGCCGGAATGCGTGGGCTGGGAAAAATTTCGGCTTGTGCGACGCCGACGGCAATGGGTTTCACGTTAGAAATTAACAGGAGAGACGGCGCGAACTTGGAAAGCCCCGGACGGCTCTCACGGTATTTGGGCTGGTACTTTCTCGACGTGAGAACTCGGACCTCCGATTCACCCATCGGTCGGGCGTGATACCAATCCGAATTACGTATTGTTATGAGAGCACATCATATAGGGGGTGCGCTTCCACCTTTAAGGAGAGACTTAGCATAGTCACTTATGGTGGTATGCTATGATACTATTGGGCAATTGCTAGAAACTTGGGTTAGCGGATTATGAGTTGTTGACGGGAGTTAGAGGGCCTTTGGCCCGATGCGGGGTGTCCTGAAAGCCAGTTAGGAGATTGTGCTGTCGCCGTGCTTCCGTTGAAATGATCGAGCAAAATCAGAAGCTGAGTTGGCGAGGAACCTGATGGCGATTGATCTGGAGAGTCCTGTCGGAAGTCGTTTTGTTGGACCACCTGGGCTTTTGGAAGTCCTCCGGAGCGCCCCTCGGGTATTGATACCCGAAAAGGCGAGCGAACTGTTCGAATTGGCCGCGGGTGGTCCAGATCGGGATTACTTTGAGGTGACCTACGACGTGGCGGGAAAAGGGCCGGTCGTGGAGGCCGTCGTGGTTCGCTGCCGTAATGGTGTTGCGGTGAACTACCCCGATCCGTACATGCGGCGTCGCGACCCTGACTGTATGGTTGTGGCCGATGATCGTCCCACCGATAAGCCCCGATTTAGCGAGAGGTTCTCTGTACCATTTGAACAGGTCCGCGCAGAGATACTGGGATGGCTCTCGCAACAGGATTTGGTTCTGGTGCCATTTTATGCGGGGGGAAGAAGATGGGGATTTCCGGCTGCCCTGGTTTCGCCGATGAACGCGAGCTTTTTCGCCGCAGGCCTGGCCTTATTGCAGGAAATGATCCCGGCGGCTGAATTGCCAGAAGGTTTTTCGCCCCAGGCCGTTGTTTATCTGGCGCCGCCATTCCGTCACAGCCTCTGCGATGGAAAGCAAGTGGTTATCCATCACCGGGGTCCTCCAGTTTATGAGGTTTTTTCGCTCAATTTGTATCCCGGCCCGAGTGCCAAGAAAGGCGTCTATGGAGTCTTGCTTTCCCTGGGTGAAGAACAGGGGTGGGTCACCTTGCACGGTTCGACGGTGCAGGTCATGACTCCGTACGACAATATCATGACGATCATGCACGAGGGGGCCAGCGGGGGTGGAAAGAGCGAGATGCTCGAATATCCCCATCGAGAGCCTGATGGGCGATTGCTTCTTGGTCAAAACGTCGTCACGGGTCAGAAACGGTTCATCTCGCTGGTGCAGGGTTGCACACTCTTCCCTGTGACGGACGACATGGCGTTGTGTCATCCCGAGCTTCAAAACACGAAAGGGCGAAAACTCGTCGTTTCCGATGCCGAAACCGCCTGGTTTGTTCGGGTGGACCATATCAAAGAGTACGGCACGGATCCGTACCTAGAACGCATCTGCACGATGACGAAAGAACCGGTGGTGTTTCTGAACATCCATGCGGTGCCTCAGGCGACCTGTCTGATTTGGGAACATGTGGAAGATGCCCCGGGCAAACCCTGCCCCAATCCTCGTGTCATTCTACCCCGTCGCCTGGTTCCGAATGTCATCAACGAACCGGTGGCGGTCGATGTGCGGAGTTTTGGGGTTCGCACGCCGCCGTGCACGAGAGAGAACCCCAGCTATGGCATTTTGGGGGTGATGCATGTATTACCCCCTGCCCTGGCTTGGTTGTGGCGGATGGTTTCCCCTCGGGGTCATGCCAATCCCAGTATTACCGAGTCTGACCCTCTTCAAAGCGAAGGTATCGGGTCGTACTGGCCGTTTGCGACGGGATGCCGGGTGGACCAGGCGAATATCCTTCTCCGTCAGATGCTGGAAACCCCGGAGACGAGGTTTGTCTTGGTCCCGAACCAACATGTTGGCGCCTGGAAGGTTGGGTTCATGCCGGAATGGCTCGTCCGGGAATATCTCGCACGGCGAGGGGGTGCCCGGTTCCGTCCGGAACAACTTAAGCCGGCGCGATGCCCCCTATTAGGTTATGCCCTGTCCTTCATGCAGATCGAGGGAACGCAGCTTCCTAGCTGGTTCCTGGAAGTTGATACCCAGCCAGAGGTGGGAGCAGAGGCCTACGATAAGGGCGCGGAAATTCTCTACCGGTTCTTCCACAAGACGCTGATGGAGCTGGCCGGTATGCCGGGATTGGATCCCCTTGGCCGACGGATCATCCGCGCATGCCTTGATCGCGCCCCACTTACCACGTACGAGGCCCTCATACCTTTCAATCCTTATTCAAGTTAACTCGAACCCCAATGCCATCGGGCGTCCTTGAATCTGGCATCGTAGGGGCAATTCATGAATTGCCCCTACCTCAAAACAAATGGCGTCTCGAAACACGCATAACCTCAGATCACGACCCGATCGTGGTGTGGGCCTATCAGTTCCGGGGAACAGGGATCGGCTTGCTTTGAGCCAAGTATCTCTTGCCGAGTACGCAACCACGGTTTTTATGTCCATTGGACAAGTCGGCCATTAAGCCATAATGAACACCATTATTAAAGCCAGATCTGGAGGCGGCCGCCGAGCATATCGGGCAGGGCTTTGCGCACGAGGCGTTCGATGAGTTTTGGACTGTATCGGATACTGAAGTGCGAAGCAATAATGACTTCGTTACTAAAAAGATCGCGGCGCTCGACAATGTCATCGATATGGACATGCCCGAATTTGCGGATCTTGTCCCGACGGTGATGGGGTGAAACGAAGGTTACCTCCATGATAAGGACCTCGCTTCGAAGCAGCTCTGGGTGTTCGTCGAGGACATCGATCCGGGTATCGCCCAGGTATGCCACCCGCGGCATGCGGATTTCATTCGTGACCTCCACACCGCTCAGTCGCAGGTCTCTGATCTTTTCGCCAGGCAGTCCGGCAAACTCTGGCTTGAGTTTTTTCCGTCGTTCCCAAACGATAAACCCCAACGACGGAACAGTGTGTTGTGTGGCGACGGTGGTCACAACCAGTTCGCGAGAAAGCTCGAACTCCTGGCCGGGGACGACCGGAACGAGCTGACATGGAAGCCGGCCCCTGTCCAGCCGACTGACAAGGTGAAGCAGCCTTTCCACCAGCGGAACGGCAGCCTCCGGCAGGTAAATCGTGGGCGGTTCCATCTTCATCATCCGCCGACGGGAAACGTAGGCCGGAAGCGCAACAAAATGGTCAATATGCGTGTGCGACACAAACCAGGATGGCGTTCCCATGAAGGCCCAGGGTTGGCCGCCCAAATCGAATCCAAGGCGAAACTCTGGAATCCGCCAGTAGGTCTGAAAAGCCGCGCGGGAGTATCCCTCGATGGTGATGTTCTTGTGTGTCAATCGCCGCACAGGGAGGTCTTCGAGGAGGACATGGGCGACGACTTCCTGCTCCGGAGGATTTGGTCCTTGTTGATTCATCTTGTTTTCAGCGTCCACAATCCACAGAGGCTCCGAAACAAACGGCCCCAATTTTGCCTCGCCCCGTCCAGTACCATTCGAACCGTTATTGTCCCTGATCATCCGTAGCCTGCCCAGGGGGCGCTTGGATGACATCAGCCGTCGGGGAAGGCTCACCATCTATGACTCCCTGGCTCACGGGGAGTTCGCAAGGCGGCGATTCGTCGGGGGGACATTCCCACGGAAGGCAATTCGGATGATCTTCGCGCAAGAAAAGATAGATTTCGCCAAATAGCTCATGCTGTTCGATCCGTGCAAAGCCGTATCGTACCAGTTCCAGGCAGGCCATGAACACGCCCACGAGCGTCGATTTATGCATGCCAGGATAAAACAGCTCGCTCATGGCAATATGCTGCCGGTCAAGAAGCTGCCGGTAAACACGTTCGATGAAGACCTGAAGGGGCGTGTCGTCGTAAATGAGCGTCGTGCCCGACTGTAATTCATTCTCTTGCAGAACGCGGATATAAGCGTTGACGAGGTCCCATACCTGAACATCCTCAAGGGGTTCGTCCGCCGGGTCGCGATCCCGCGATCCGAGATCGTCTGCAAGACGCCGGTATTGTTTTTGCCACTCTCGGGCACGTTCCTCAAGAACATAGGCCAGATCCCGATAACGTTTGTATTCCAACAAACGACGGACAAGCTCCTGCCGTGGCTCAGTCGGGATTTCGTCTTCGGGAAGGTTTTCCGCATGGGGAAGCAATTCATAGGACTTGAGTTCCGCCAACCAACTGGCCATGGCCAGATAATCAGCCGCCGTATCCACGTCGAGTGACTCAAGTCCTTCCAGATAATGGAGGAACTGCTCCGCAATAAGCGCCACGGAAATCTCCGTGATGGCCACCTCGTGTTTGCGAACAAGATACAGGAGTAGGTCGAGCGGCCCACGAAAAACCTCGAGTTGGACGCGAAATTCCATCATGACGACTTACAAACGATCCAACGTGCGTGGCACTTTTGACAAACTGTCCGCAGAGTGAAACCAACCACTTTGTATCGATTCCAGATGGCCAACAAGCTCTCGCCTGCCCCCTAACCTTTGGTCGTTACCCTGCAAGGCTGCTCATTTTCCGCGATCAGAGGTATTCGCTCCAGCCCGATTCTCTGATCTTATCAAGAATCTTCCGAATATCCTCCTCGCGGTCTTTATCTGCGACCAGGGTCGCGTCGGGTGTGACAACGATCACAAGATTTTTGACCCCGAGCGCCGCAACAAGATGTTGGGCGTCGCGACATCGAAGAATACAATTCTTTGTATCAAGTAGAATGCACCTGGCCGCGTCATTGGCGTTGCCATCACCGTCGAGAGGGATAAGGCGCTCGAGGGATCGCCAACTTCCCACGTCGTCCCAGCGGAATTGGGCCTCGATGACAACAACATTACTCGCTTTTTCCATGACTGCGTAGTCAATGGAAATTTTTTCTGTTTGTTGAAAGGCCGAATCCAGTATCTGGGTGAACTGGGGGGAATGAGTTGACTCAATAATCTGGGCCAACGGTTTTGCAACCCCTGGCCGATAGCGCTGGAGCGCTTCCCAAATTGTTCTGGCTTTCCAAACGAATATGCCAGCGTTCCAGTAAAATCTCCCTGCACGGAGGTATTCCGAAGCAACCTCGACGGAAGGTTTTTCCCGAAAGCCCCTAGCCTGGAATACCCGTGGACGATCCACCGCGGGCTTGATCGGGGCGGTCTTTTCGTCCGATTCTTCGTTGAGCGGCAAAGCCTCTCCCCGTTCAATATAGCCGAACGAGGGCGACGGATAGTTTGGGCGTATCCCAAACGTCACCAAGCGGGTGGGATCCTCTTCGACCACCTTCACAGCCAGTTGAATGTCGGCAGAAAACGCCTCGGGCGGCTCAATGACGTGGTCCGCCGGCATGACCGCCATCACAGCCTCGGGATCTTGATGGAGCAAACGCAAGGCCGCCAGACCGATACAGGGGGCAGTATTCCGCGGTGCCGGTTCGACGAGTAGGGCATCCCGAGGGAGAAACGAAAGTTCTTCCTGAATTGCAGGGGCCAGCTCACGACTTGTCGCAACGATGATTTGCTCCAGGGGTACAACCTGCAAGACGCGCTCGATGGTTGCGCGCAGCAAACTTCGCGAACCATAAATCGGTAGAAGTTGTTTCGGACGTGCACCACGACTTTCAGGCCACAGACGGGTCCCAGACCCCCCCGCCAAGACAACGGCATAGAGCATCACATCAACTCCCGTTTCTTGTGACTCACGTATGCCCTCCTTGGAATTAGTTTAATCGTTTGCGATGCTCATTCCCACGGAGCCACGACCACCATGATGAAGCGATTCATGCTCGTTTCCGGGGGTATGCTTCGCAAAGAGAAGTAGCCAGGACCAAACGGAGCGGCTGACTGGTCATCACATCTCGATCTGCATCGTTTTGATACGTGCGTCAAAGCGAGATGGGGCAATCGTCACTAAAAATCGTTCCTCATCGTTCGTTCCCACCGTTTCGCCGTCCCGAATTACCGGGCCTCTCTCGAACAAGAAATGGGCGATGTTGAAAACCCGCTCGTAAATGAACTGCAAATCGCGGTGGCTGTTGTAAACCTCGATTTCGGGCAAACCGAAATTGAGCATTCCCCGGGTGAAAAAGGTAATGCTGTCGTCTGGCTCCGGTTCTGCATGAAAACCCCCCCAGAGTTCGATGGGATAGACATCCGGACCGATATGCTGGGCCGACTTGAAAAAGGCTTCGGGTTCGTGAATCAAATTGGCTTTGGACCAGAGGACGGCCACGGCGTCAGACGTCTTGGCCAGAGATGCCGCCAGTTCCGTTACGAGTGCCGTTTTTTCCAATGAATCACTCATTGGAGTCGGAAGAGCGACCATGGCAAATGCCCGGTGTTCTTCCACGGCTTGTGCCGCCTCAGGCCAATACCAGGCTGTAAGTACGGGGAGTTCCAAATCCTCGGTGGGAATGGGATCATCTTCCACGATGACGAAAGCCGGTGCATCGCCAACCGAAAAAGGATACATTAAGGCCCCTTCGGGATTGGGAATAGGTTCAGAGTCCTCCTCCGCGATTGCGGGGCCATCCGGCCAGTGAGTGCGGAAAAACTCGGCCATTCGGGGAAGGGAAACACTTTTCGGATCTTTGAGCAGGATCACTGCGAAAACCATATCCACGTTCATAAAGCACCTCTCACACTCTCCTATCAACCAACTTTATGTTGGTGCCTGAAGTCCCGTGGGACGTGTTTTCGCATGGTTCCCGCCACCAGGACCCCTTGGGCCACAGGCCGCCATAAGACTCCCGCATTGTATGGCGCGGTCTGGATTTCAACAAGTCCTGAGGCAAGCACTCGTCTCTTCCTCATATGGCTCTATGATTTGTATAGGTGTTAACCCCCTGTGTTTATTGAGCGAACACTCGATCTATGACATCGTCCCAATCCCAGTTGCCTACAGTGCGGTTGAATATTCGGGGAATGCATTGTGCAGGTTGCGTCGCCCGTGTGGAACGGGCATTGCGTTCTGTTCCCGGGGTAGAAACTGCCCAGGTTAACCTCGTGACACAGAACGCTGTCGTTCGGCTTGGTGATGCCAGCTTTCCGCCGGAGAAGCTCATTCAGGCCGTTGTCGATGCCGGCTATCAAGCGACAATCCTCGAAGATGATGAACAATCGAGTGCGCGCAGCGTGAGCCTGTGGGAAAGCCAAGCCGTAGAACAGCGTGTTCGGGCACGACAGGTCATCGTGGGCACGTTGGGGCTTTTGTTGGTGCTGGCAGTCATGCTTGTTCCTGGACTGGCTCGGACATTGACCCTTTGGCCGGCGATCATTGCAGCCACCGTGGTCCAGGTTTATTTGGGGCTGGGGTACCTTCTTTCGGCAGGACGTCAGTTGCGTCGGGGCGGCGTCAGCATGGATACCCTCATTGCGATCGGGACCTGGACGGCGTATGGAGCGGCGATCGCCGAGACTCTCGGTTGGTTTCATACCATGCATACCGATATCCATGGATCGGATCCGGGCCTTTCCATGTACTTCAGTGATGCGGTCATGATTTTGACATTCATCACATTGGGGAAATACCTGGAAAGCCGTTCACGTTTTCGGGCGTCCATGGCCATTCGGCAGCTCATGGACCTTTCACCCCAAATGGCTCTGGTGATTCGTGGGGATCATGTGATGGAAGTCCCTGTGAGTGACGTGAAACCAGGGGAGATATTCCGAGTCCGGCCTGGGGAAAAGGTTCCCTTGGACGGTCTGATTATCGAAGGTCAGAGCGATCTGGATCAATCGTGGTTGACGGGCGAATCGCTTCCGGTAACGAAGAAGACTGGGGAGGAGGTCTTTGCCGGAACAATCAACACCTCTGGAACAATTCTCGTGCGGGCAACGAGACCGGCTCGGGCCTCGGTCCTTTCCCAGGTTGTTCGGCTCGTGGAGCAGGCGCAGGAGACCAAGCCACATTTGGCTCGCCTGGCTGACCGTGTCGTTGCCTGGTTCGTCCCAACCGTCCTGGCAGTCGCCGTGATAACTTTCTTGGTCTGGGGACCACTTATGAACCAGTGGCAACTTGCCCTCAATACATTGGTTGCCGTTCTCGTCGTAGCCTGCCCCTGTGCTCTTGGGCTGGCAACACCCACGGCCGTTCTTGTTGCCAGTGGACGGGCGGCGTCGCGGGGTATTTTGGTGAAGAATGCCCAGGCCTTCGAGGTCGCGGCGGCAGTCAATGTGGTTGTTTTCGACAAAACGGGGACACTAACACTCGGACAGCCTCAGCTCGTCAGGATCGAACCGGCTTCCGGAGTGGACGAAATCCGATTACTCAGAGCCGCTGGGACAGCCGAGCAAACCAGCCTTCATCCCCTGGCCCGGGCTGTCCTCGCGGAAGTTCAACGGCGAAAGATCGAGCTTTTTCAGGCCGATTCTGTGGAGGTCCTTCCAGGTGTGGGGCTTCGCGTTCAGGCCCAGGGCCGAACCATCGTCGTGCAGACAGCGGGGAGCACGGGGCCTGGTGCCGGTCAGAGCCTGCTAGCTTCAGCTCATCCGACGACAGGGAGCGACACGAGGAAATCAGAGGGAGAAAACAGTGGGGAACAGCTAGAAGCCATGATCAACGTGGCAGTTACGGAAGATGGGCAGTTCCTGGGGACACTGGGTTTTGCCGACCTATTGAGTGAAAGTAGCCGTGATGCTGTTAACACCCTCCGACGAAGGGGTCTGCGTTTGATTCTTTTGACGGGCGACCGTGCCCAAACCGCCGGCCAAGTAGCGGCCCAGGTGGGGATTGACGAAGTCCTTTCGGAAGTGACTCCCTCAGAAAAACATGAGTTTATTCGACGGCTTCACGCCGAAGGAAAAATTGTGGCCATGGTCGGAGACGGTATTAACGATGCGGCAGCACTGGCGGAAGCGGACCTGGGTATTGCCATCAGTACCGGTGCTGATATCGCAAAAGAGTCGGCCGACGTTGTGCTCGTCCATCGCGATCTGCGGGCCGTTGTGGACGTGCTTGATCTCGGTCGAACCACGGTCCGGGTGATCAAGAGAAACCTTGTCTGGGCTTTTGTTTACAACGTCGCTCTTATCCCACTCGCGGCAGGTGTGCTCTTCCCTTGGACAAGGTTCTTGATTCCGGCTCCTGCTGCCGCCGCGGCCATGGCAGCTAGCTCGGTCTCTGTCGTACTGAGCAGCCTGATGCTGGGAAAGAAAGAACTCCGTTCCGAATGAGGCCGCGCGTTCTCAGTTTGGGTGGCCGTGGTTCCTTTACGGGGTGTTATACACGCGACCATGAATGCTGCATAAGTAGCAGAACGATGGGGACGATTCAGGCAGTGTCCCTAACCACTTTTCGTTATGGGACGCTCCGACGGGGCCGGGAGCGAGTCAAAACCTCTTACCACCCATCTGGGTTATTCGTTTTCGCAATGAAGGCGTTTGCAAGGTAGGTTAGAATAGATCACGTGAAACGGGTACAAGCCGGATTTAGCGTGTGGTCCTGAATGAGTAACACATGGGACTATCCGTGAGGCGGGTCGAAGCCATGGATACAATCCTTGTCACAGGCGGTGCAGGTTTCATTGGGAGTAATTTCGTCCGGCAATGGCTCGATGAAGAACCTGGGCGATTGGTCAATTACGACAAGTTGACTTATGCGGGGAATCTCGATTCGCTGGCCGACGTACTTGATGATCCCCGGCACATCTTCATCCAGGGTGACATCTGTGATGGTCCGATGGTTCGTCAGGTTCTGGAAGATTACCGGCCCTGGGCTATTGTGAACTTCGCCGCCGAGTCGCATGTCGATCGGTCGATCGATGGTCCGGCGGAATTCGTTCAAACGAATGTGGTCGGGACTTTTCGGTTGCTGGAGGCGGCCCGGGAATACTGGAGTCACTTACCGCCGTCGGAAAAAGATCGTTTCCGCTTTTTGCACGTCTCGACCGACGAGGTGTATGGATCACTCGGTCCCACAGGCTACTTCACCGAAGAGACACCGTATGCGCCGAACTCGCCCTATTCCGCATCGAAAGCCTCGGCTGACCATTTCGCCAGGGCGTATCACCACACCTACGGTTTGCCGGTTCTCGTAACGAATTGTTCCAACAACTATGGGCCGTACCAGTTTCCGGAAAAACTGATTCCTCTCATGATTCTCAACGCTGTGGAGGGAAAGCCCTTACCTGTTTACGGGGACGGTCTGAATGTTCGCGACTGGCTCTATGTTGAGGATCACTGCCGGGCGTTGCGGATGGTTCTACACCACGCCCGTCCGGGGAGTGAATATAACATCGGTGGAAATTGCGAAAAAACCAATCTGGAGATCGTTCATACCATCTGTTCCATCGTTGATCGGTTGCGACCCGATCTTCCGCACCGTCCGTGCCAACAATTAATTACCTTCGTCAAGGATCGCCCTGGACATGATCGACGCTACGCCATTGACGCGACGAAAATCCGACGCGAATTGGGGTGGGAACCTCGTGAAACATTCGAAACGGGGTTGGAACGAACGGTCAGGTGGTATTTGGAAAACACAACCTGGGTCGAGCGTGTGACTTCAGGAAAATATCGCCGCGAACGGCTTGGGCTGGGTGGAACGGTATAGGCCCGTTTCCACTTCGAATGAAGCAGGTCAGGTGCTTTTCGGAGGAGGTATCAGGCGTGACTCTTCACTGCAAAAAGGGAATCGTGCTCGCGGGAGGGGCTGGAACACGGTTGCATCCGATCACCCGGGCGATCAGTAAACAGCTCCTGCCCATTTACGACAAACCGATGGTGTATTACCCGCTTTCCACCTTGATGCTGGCGGGGATCCGCAACATCCTGCTGATTTCAACGCCAGAGGATATCCCGGCATTCCAACGGTTATTGGGCGATGGCTCGGATCTGGGGATTTCGATCAGTTATGCGATCCAGCCCCGACCAGAAGGACTAGCGCAGGCCTTTGTTATTGGGCGGGAATTCATTGGTTCCGATCATGTGGCTATGGTGCTTGGCGATAATGTGTTTTATGGGCAGGGATTTCAGGCCATGCTGCTTCGAGCGGCTTCTCGGCCCGTGGGAGCCACCGTCTTCGCCTATCTTGTTAAGGATCCGCAGCGGTACGGCGTTGTGGAATTGGACAAGGAAGGCCGACCTGTCCGGATTGTGGAAAAGCCTAAAGAACCACGATCGAACTATGCCGTGACGGGGCTGTATTTTTACGACAACGACGTGGTTGAAATTGCCGCCCATCTCAAACCGAGTGCCCGAGGTGAGCTTGAAATTACTGACGTCAATCAAACGTATTTAGAAAAAGGGCGACTCCATGTGGAGATCCTCGGGCGGGGGTTTGCCTGGCTGGATACGGGCACGCATGAATCGCTCCTGGAGGCATCCAATTTCGTGGAAACGATCGAACATCGTCAGGGATTTAAGATTGCCTGCCTGGAAGAGGTCGCTTACCGCAAGGGGTTTATCGACGCCGCCCAGTTAGAAAAGTTGGCGCTTCGTTACAATAACAGTTACGGGCAATATTTGCTGGATCTCTTACGACAGCCTGGAACGGTGTGAAGTTGTGTGCTTGAATTTACAAAGGGTTCGGATTGCCCGTCGTAGGGGCAATTCATGAATTGCCCCTACAGCTCGACGAGCTCGACGAAGTGCTTGTATTAGGAATCGGAGGCTCGGGAGATTGCAATCCGGTTGCCACGTAACCCTGTGCAGGTCAGGATCAAAATCGGAAAGTGGGGTGGGCAAGGCGGCTCATGGGAAAGAAGTCTGTGTGAAACGTCATGGCTAAAGGCAAGAAATCGGTTGATTCCGAACACAATAACGAACGCGTCGTGACCCACAATCGGCGGGCCAAGCATCAGTACGAAGTTCTGGACATGCTGGAGTGTGGTCTTGCGCTCGTCGGCAGCGAAGTCAAGAGTCTTCGCAATGGTAAAGTATCGATTGAGGAAGCGTTTGCCCGCGTCAAAGACGGTGAGGTTTGGCTTTACAATTGTGACATTCCGGAATACCCGCAGGCCAATCGTTTTAACCATGAACCGAAACGACCGCGCAAGTTACTCCTTCATCGACGGGAGATTCAGCGGTTCGCGTCCCAGGCATCGCAAAAAGGGCTGACGCTCATTCCGCTCAAGATCTATTTCAAGCGGGGATTGGCAAAAGTTCTTCTCGGGCTATGTCGTGGCCGAAAGGAACACGACAAGCGCGAAATCATCAAGAAAGAAGAATCTCGGCGAGAAATCCGCCGAATGGTTCAGCGATACCAAAACCGTTGAGGAATATCGCCGCACAGTCTGACCAGGAACGACAGCACCATCCCTTTGCGTGCTGAGCGTCCGTGTATTTACCCCGTAAGCTGGCTTTTCTTATCTCACGGTGACCAATCTGGCCAAGGCTGTCGCAAGATTTCAGGTGGAACCTGGGTTTGCAAACGGAGGATGGCTTCGCGAGCGGCGGATACTGTGTCAGACGATGGCAAAGCAGCGATGCCGACCGTGAACCGCCGCGATTCGCCCGGCTGAAGCGTGACCACACGACCTTTGGCCTTCTCGAATGACCGGCGATTAGGGAAGTTGACGGCCGGCTCCAATCCCGTGACATAGCCATCGCAAAGTGGTTGCTCGTTTTTCCAGAGTGTGAAGAAAGGTAGTTCCGTAATATTGAAATCAACACGGACGCCATGCGTCCCGGCTTCGTTGTGGAGCATGGCCAGAGTCTGTCCGCGACCATCCCCAAGCGGCTGAACAAAATAGGCTGTTTCCGGTTTTCCGGGCGACTCTGGGCCATAGTGGTCCCACCGGTCGATCTCGGCGGCAGCAATGGGATCCCGAGGAGCCAGCCTCTTGATAGGCAGGGCGACCTTGCTCCCTGGTTGAAGGACAGGTGGACCAAAATTGATGTGGTAGAGAAGCTCCATTTCCCCCGGGACACCTGCGACGTTTGTTACCGTGTCGGTGATGCTCAGTTCACAGGAGCCGACCACGGTACGAATCTGTGTGGAAAGCCTCAGCTTCGTAAAGAACAAACGTGTCTCATAGACTTCCCCGTGGACAAGGATTTCGCCAGTTTCATTATCCACAGAGACTTCAACTCGGCACGCTGGCCGATTGGCAATCTTACCGTGAAGGGAATACCGGAGGATGCCCTTGTCGTCGAATTCGGGCGCACCATTGCTTTCCAGACCACAGCGAACGAGAAGTTCATCAAAGCCGTCGAGCCAACCCAGACCACTCGGTTCCCACAGATTGACCCACTTGGGATGAACGGGACCATGGACCGGGGCCTGCCAACCGAGCTGGATGTCGCCGCACCACACCCGCCAGATTCCCATACCCCGAGTGGGGATCACAACAAAGCGAAGTCGCCCATTATCGACTTCGACCACATCCACACCATCTTGCAGGCCTCCGCGGAGAGTCCTTTTGGTAATACGAACACCCTTTGGTACCGCTGGTGTCATCCCCGATGTCAGGGACAGATCCTCTAATGCGATGCCACGAGCGACGTCAGTGATCACCCAGGTTTGCTTGGCCATGGTCCAGTCTCCCAAATCGATCTCGCTATGAGGAGGTAACGGCCTCCTATTGTGAACGGGGCTGAAGCTCGTAAAGATCCGTTCTTACAAGCATAGGACATCGCGTCCCCGGTTCCCATCCCTCCATCGATGCGGTCGATAGTTTAGCGAATGGAACTCTTTCAGGAAAGCTCCGGAGGAGAATAAAAAAGCTCCCCTCGAGGGAGCCTTGACAATCAAACGACCGCGGCACGACGCCGCAAGATCACGGCGAGTTATTGTTCGAGGAATTGGCCGTTGCCGGTGGGCTGCTCAACTGGGCCAGAACCTGAAGAATCCCATTCAAATGGGCCATGCGTGGGCCAAAACGATCGACAAACTCGGTAAACATGAACTCGCCGTCGAGCAAGGCGTCGAAATTAGTGTTGACTTCCTCGGTGAGCTGGTGCAGAAACTCGGTCTGGACGCGAGCAAGGGCCTCGGCAGCCTCACGACACTTCTTGGCCAAATGGGGATTGGCCTGCCGCCACTGACCTAGTTCTGCGGCTCGCTGCCGCTGAGAAACGCTGACCTGAGTGAGAAGATCTTCCAGTAACTTGGTTTGTCGCTGTTCGATTGCCAAAAGCTGCCGGAGAAGCATGGCCACTTCCGCCAAGCTACCCGCAGGGGGCGGTGTCGGGCTAGGAGTTGATTGAGTCACGTCAATTTGTGTGAATAAAGGCGGCCGTACTGGTCTGTTTTCGCTCATGGTGACTTACCTCCTTCAGTTAAAAAACCAGTATAACCAGCACGGGGTGGCAAAGTCGAGTGTCTGGCGCAGAACTTTAACAAAACTTTCATCCAATAGCTCAAAAGTTTTTGATTCATTCCGTACAACCGCTACAACTCCGCTGTTTGCTAGTGTCTGCAAAGCCGTAAAGTTGTGCGCAGTCCGATTCCGATGATGAGGCAGATCACATTCACGGATCAACCGTCGTTTCTGCATCAACAATCTCGCTGACTTTGAGCACGCACCTGTTGAGGTCTTATGAGCGAAAACCACGATTCAGTGGGGAATCGATTGGCTCTACGTTTGGGTTTTTTCTCCGTTCGTCCGCACACCGATGGCGGATTTATTGGTGGTTACCTCATCCTCAACGGGGTGGGGCGACCGCTGGAGTTCCATTGCACCACACCGGTTAAACCGACCCGCACACAAGAGATCCTTTACGGCGCGACGCTGAAACCCTACCTTTTTGGGGAACAAATTGCCCCTGCGTTGATTGCTAAGGCAAAAACGGCAGTCCAGATCGTTTTCGTTTCCCAGTGGGAATCTCTTTGTTTGGCCTCCCAGGTATCCGAACCCGTAGCCCTTGTGTGTTCCGAACACACAATGCCTTCGCACCTTAGTGGGACCTCGGTTTCCGAGACGACGGGATCCGATGACCCGTTAAGAACGGCAACCTTGTTGCAAAGCCAGCCCTGTGTGGTCCTCGAACAAATTGGCCTGCCGCCGTGGGAAACCGTTCAGATCGGCAAGCACCACCTCGCAGTGGCCACTATTCGACCGGAGGCTTCTACCCAAGTCCGGGAACTTCTTAGCCCCTGGGAAACAGGGCTGGATCTTCTGGAACCCTTCGAAAGGATCGAGGCCGCTCTCGAAGAAGCGTCGCGGCGGGGGTGATCACATGTTCTGGTTATGGTCTTCGCGAAGGCGATCGGAAAACCAGCCAGGAGCGACCGCCAGCGAACAAGGGCATGTTGGCCTTGCGCTGGCTGTGGTGCCACCATCCCGTTCCCGCCTTGTCGTTTCCGACGCGGTCAGTGCTGAGGTTGCCGTTGCGGAAAGCTGGTTTCCTGAAGAAAGCTGTCAATACGAAACGATCTCAGAGTCTCTCGATGTTGCTGTACAGGTTTACCCGACGGGATGGAATCGGGCGATTCAGCGTGGGTTCGAAGTTGGGACCTATTCAATTGACATTACATCGAAACCGCCACGAGTCCTTTCCCTTCAGGTTCCGGACCCCTCGATTGCTGTTAGGAGTTTCTTCTTCACCGAGACCGCGGACACAGAAACGGTAAGAAAGCAACAGTGTTCCGAGACTCTATCCGGAACAGCCCCATTGGGGCTGGATTCGCGGCAAGCGAACGAGGCTGGACAAAAACCCGATCGGGCGGTTGTCAGTTGTCATGAGGAAGAGCTGCTGAAGCTGATCACATCAGGACGTCACCATCGCATTCGCCCTCCCGAGGATGTCATCAGACTCGAAGACCGGCTCCAGTATTTGCTTCAGCCTTCGCTGGAAGCCATTCTGATGGAGCGGCGATTGGAGTTTCCCTTCACGCCGTTTCCCTATCAATTGGAGGGAGTGGCATTTCTGTTTCCGCGGCATGCGGCGATCCTGGCCGATGAAATGGGGCTTGGCAAGACAATGCAGGCGATCACAGCGATCCGCCTGCTGCTTCGCTGCGGCGAGATTCGCCGAGTCCTCTTGGTTTGTCCAAAGCCTTTGGTCAGTAACTGGCAGCGAGAGTTTGAACTGTGGGCTCCTGAAATCCCCGTGATGGTCATTGAGGGAGAACCTCAAAAAAGGCAATGGCAATGGGAACTAGAAGATGTGCCCGTCAGGATTGCCAATTATGAATTGCTTCCCCGGGATCAGGAGTTTTTCGTGGCCACGGATGAGGAAGGGCAACCGAAAGTCGCGTTCGATCTCGTCGTGCTCGATGAATCTCAACGGATCAAAAACCGACAGGGGGCAACCAGCCAGGCTGTCCGGTCGATTGCAAGAAAACGGAGCTGGGCGTTGACGGGAACACCGGTGGAAAACAGCACAGACGATCTTGTGGGTATTTTCGAGTTCCTTTCACCCGGCTTTCTTTCACCAGATATGAAGCCGCAGAAAATGGGGCGAACGATCGCTGACTACGTTCTTCGTCGGACAAAGGATCGGGTTCTTTCAGACCTGCCGCCCAAGATTCTGCGTGATGCCGAGGTGGAGCTGACCCCAGAACAAAGGGAGACCTATGACCTGGCGGAACGAGACGGTGTGTTGCGACTTACGGAACTCGGGGAGGCTGTGACAATTCAGCACGTTTTTGAGCTGGTCATTCGCCTGAAGCAAATCTGCAACTTTGATCCAGCGACAGGGACCAGTGCGAAAATGGAGCGTCTGGAGGCGGACCTCGAGGAAATCGCGCGGAGCGGTCGAAAGGCCATCATCTTCAGCCAATGGGTCGCGACTCTGGAAGAAATTGGTCATCGATTGGAACGGTATAACCCGCTCTATTTCCATGGTCGAACGCCGGTTCGTCAGCGTGATGACGTTATTCGTCGGTTTCGTGAAAATCCGGAACACCGGGTCCTATTGATGAGTTACGGGGCAGGGAGTGTTGGACTTAACCTGCAATTCGTGAATTATGTGTTTCTCTTCGATCGTTGGTGGAACCCTGCCGTTGAGGACCAAGCGATCAATCGTGCCCATCGGATTGGCGCCGCTGGCCCTGTGATCGTCACCCGCTTTCTTACTGTGGAGACCATCGAACAGAGGATCAATATGGTCCTTGAGCAAAAACGGCAGCTATTCGAGACCATTTTCTCCGGCGCCGTGGAGCCAAAGAAATTGGCACTTACGCAGGAAGAGATCTTTGGCCTCTTCGACCTGAGAGGGCCGAGCAATCACGCTCGCGCGGCATAATGACACCACCCATTCGTTGGGATCGACTGTCAAAAGGGTGGAGTGCCATACCCCCATTTAGCCCCGTACACGTGATGTCGGATTACCTCGTTTTTATAGAAATTTTTTGCGTGCGCCTTGGTGGTGAGCTGCAATTACCACTGTAGAAGCATGTCACCGAAAGGTGACAGCTGCGTGTGTGCTCGCCCATGTGACGGCCGGCAGGATAGGTTTTCGGTTTTAGCGCAAATCAGGGGAGGCGAATCGGACCTTTGCCGGCCGTCGCGTGGGTTAGTTGCAACCGAATTTTAAGTGAGAAGCACAACCCCCGCTTCCCTTGAAAGAGTGGATAGTTCGCCTCTTTTGGTGCGGTCTATCCGCTCTTTCGCTTTCTTGGCTTTGCAAGATTGTGCCTTCGGATCAGGGAGGTGGGTTTTCGGAATGAAGGCCGGATGAACGGGGCAACTATTAACGGAAATTTGGCGGATTTCCGCCGACCCGTACCACGGATATCGGACCTCGTCTAACCAATTCCTTCGAAGGCTTGAGCATAATCAATTAGGGGACGCAGTCTTGCGCCCTTTTTGGCGTACGGCCGAATCATGTCAACGTATTTTTCGGAGGAGAGTATCCAATCCGCCTGCCGGACGAGACTTTTTGGAGGGATTTGATCGCCGGGGACAACCAGCACATGACACTCGGCCCTTGTCCGGAAACATGGCGAGGAATCGTCCCAGACAAGGACTTCGATTTCAGGCTCTTGACGACGTGAGACGTGACGCGGTTCTCCGCCGTTGTCCGCCTGGTTGGGGGATATCAAGTCGAATAGATGAATCGCTCGCTCTTTCTGACCAGTCCAAACAACGGCGATGTCCGACCATGAGCGTTTTTTCAGGCCATTCCGGCATGTTGTTAGTCTTCCCGGACGATGGAGGTACCGAAAATTTACGCCATCACGCACTTTTTGGGGGGCGGTTTCCACTCGAGGGTGCCAGAGATGATACGTCCGTGTCCATCTTCGAATCGAACACACACGGATGCCGGCCTGGTGAAGCCGCAACCCGAAATCATCATCTTCACAGCCCCATCCCCGATAGTTCTCATCGAAACCATTGATCTTCAAAAAATCCTCCCTCCATACGGCCAAGTTTCCCGAAAGCACACGAGGTTTCCGTGGGTGGCGAATGATGTGGTAAAAGACGGCCTTCCAGTGAGCGACGGTCAGGCGACGGTATTCCTGGCGAGGTATCCATTGTTGGTACTCACCCTTTTGAACGACGTCGTCGGTCATTTTGTCGGAGGTTTGCGGATCGAGCCGAACGCAATCACCGGTGTAAGCGCGGCCAGGGCGGCGCATCCTCATGTGGATGGCCAAGTGATCTGGCGGGACAACGCAGTCACCGTCCAGGAAAAGGACGTATTGCCCCGAACTGGCGGCGAACCCCTCATTTCGGGTCCGCGCCGGCCAGAATCCTTCGTGAGGATGGGTCACAAACTTGACGGGGAAATTGACCCGATGACGAAATTCCTCCACGATTTGCGGCGTCTCGTCTCGGGAGCCATCATCCGCTACGACGACTTCCAACCGCCAAGGGAAATCTCGCTGAACGGCCAGCGAGAGCAAGACTCGACGCAGATGTCGGGGCCGCTCAAATGTCGTGACGATTACCGAAAGATCGGCCTCCATTCCCCGCCTTCTTTTTCGGAACAGTGATTGAAAGTCAAGCAGAATTGAAACTCGTTTGTCAGTCGAATGTCGTCATTATGGTGCTTGAGCCGCTTCTTCGACAATCCAGATCGTTTGGGCAAGGGAAGCAAACCCAGATACCCAATTCAGCCGTTGCGCGATAAACTGGGCATTTCTTGGTAGCTGCAGGGCGGGCTGAGAGCCATCTCTGACAAGGGACGTCGAAAGATATCTTTTGGCATCTTCCTGAAGAAGAGATTTTGGAGGTCTCAGTCCCGAGAACAGACTCTTGAAACCCAAACGATAGACCTGACTTTATGGACGAGATTCTTGATCAACTCAGTCGTGATTTGGCCGGAGCCGCCGATTCCAAACAGGTGGAACAGGTCCGAATAAAGTATCTGGGCCGAAAGGGGATCATCACAACGCTGGCCAAGAACACGGATTTCAGTCGTCTTTCCGTGGAGGAAAAACGAGCCTTTGGGCAAAGGTTGAATACTCTCAAGGCTGAGGCAGAACGACTTATCGAACAAGCCATTGAGAAGGCGAAGGCGGCGGAAAAGGACCTTGTCCGCAAGGTGGCCGGTTTGGACCTGTCGCTTCCTGGGGTTGATCGACGCCTCGGCGGAATTCATCCCATTGCCCTGGTCCAAATGGAACTGGAAGAGATTTTTCAGGGAATGGGATTCCGCGTTCTGACCGGATACGAGGTCGAGTTGGAATACTACAACTTCGACGCCCTCAATATTCCACCGGATCATCCAGCCCGCGATATGCAAGACACGTTTTGGCTGGAAAACGGAATGCTCCTGAGAACACACACCTCGGCCAATCAGGTTCGTGCCCTGGAGACGTATGGTGTACCGCTGCGGGCGGTTTTCCCTGGGCGGTGTTTCCGCAATGAAGCCATCGATGCCAGTCACGAAAATACCTTCTATCAACTAGAAGGCCTGCTGGTGGATCGCGACATTTCAGTGGCTCACTTAATTGCCGTTATGAAAACGCTGCTGAGTCAGGTCTTCAAACGTGAAGTGACGGTCCGACTTCGCCCGGGCTTCTTCCCATTCGTCGAACCGGGCTTTGAACTGGATGTCCAGTGCCTCATTTGCGGCGGCAAAGGTTGCCCGACCTGCAAACAGACGGGTTGGATCGAACTGATCCCCTGTGGGCTGGTCCATCCGCGGGTGCTTGAATTCGGGCGAGTGGACCCCAGCGTTTACAGCGGCTTCGCCTTTGGGATGGGATTGACCCGAATGGCGATGATGAAGTTTGGGATTCCCGACATTCGTTTGTTCAATTCGGGCGATATCCGCTTTTATGAACAATTTCCGGCAACGTTCTGAATTGGGGATGCCTGCTGAGCACAGGGTAATCGGTGTGAAGAAAACTCTTTGAAATCATTTGGAATGATATAAGCCATGAGTTATGTGACGGAGTGAACCGTGAAAATCTCACTCGATTGGATCAGCGACTACGTGGACCTTGGGGATATTTCGGCTGACAGGGTGGCCGACCGACTGACCATGTGCACGGCCGAGGTGGAAGATGTCATTGAAATCCGACGGAGCGTGAACCGTGTCATCGTCGGAGAGGTTATCTCCTGCCGCGACATTCCTGGGGTATCAGGTTTAAAGCAGGCCGTGGTCGATTGCGGCACCCAGCGCTTTCAAACAGTTTGCGGGGCCCCGAATGTCCGCCAAGGCTTGAAAGCTCCTTTTGCCCCGCCGGGAACTCGTCTTGCGAATGGTGTCGAAATCGCAGTGGCTGAAGTGGCCGGTCAGCGAAGCGAAGGCGTCCTCTGTTCTCCTGCTGAACTGGGGATGAGCCGCTGGCACGAAGGGCTTTTGGAGTGTCCTGCATCGCTTCCCAATGGAGCACCGCTTGCGCAGTATATTCCCGAACGGGATATTCTCATTGATATCGATAACAAGAGTTTGACCCATCGGCCTGACCTATGGGGGCACTACGGGTTCGCCCGGGAATTGGCCGCCATCTTTCGCCGTCCATTGCGTGCCTTACCCTCGGTCGAACTCTCCCAGTACGATCATTTGCCAGTTTATCGTCTGACGGTTGACGATTACGAGAGTTGCCCGTGCTACGGTTGCATCGAGTTGCGAATCCGTGCGGGAGTGCCAGCGCCCCTGGTGATCCAGCGGCGTCTGCATGCCCTTGGACAGCGGACCTTCAATTTGATGGTGGATTTGACCAATTACATTATGTGGGAGATTGGCCAACCAACGCACGCCTTTGATGGTGATCGTGTTCACGCGATCCGTGTTGCGCCGCTCGGTAAGCCTGGAACATTCGTGACCCTCGATGGCCAGGAGCGTCAACTTCTGGCCGACGATCTGTTGATCTGGAACGAAAAGGAACCGGTCGCCCTCGCAGGTGTGATGGGTGGTCTGGAAAGTGAAGTTACTCCCGCGACGACGTGCGTTCTCCTTGAGAGCGCAAACTTCAAAGCCTCCCGAATTCGTCGGACATCTGTTCGTCTCGATCTGCGGACGGAAGCAGCCCAGCGGTTCGAAAAGGGACAGCCGCCTGTCAATGTGAAGGTTGGTACAGCCCGTGCCCTTCATTGTTTGATTGAGTCCGGAGAACCCTTCGAGGTTACATCCCGATTCACCGTAGCTGGCGATTTGAAGGAAAAGCCGCGTCCACTGTCAATTTCGTGGCGAACCGTGGATACGATGGCCGGACAGGCAATCCCACGCGACGAAGCCGTGAGGATTCTCCGAGATCTGGGATTTCTCGCCCGGGACGATGGCGAAACACTGGAAGTTGGAATCCCTGCCCATCGCAGTGAGAAAGATATTTCAATTCCGGCTGATATTGTAGAAGAAATCCTGCGGGTTTACGGCTACGACCGAATTGTGCCGCGGCTCCCCGAAGGACCGATGGCAGCGTTGCCGGTTAACGAGGGACTTCGCAGGGAGCATAAGGCAAGGCGTGTCCTGGCCGGCGCCCATGGGTTCGTAGAAGTCCAGAATTACATCTGGCTCGACGACAATTGGTTGAACGAACTGGGATATCACCCGGAAGAAACGTTGAACATCAAGAATCCGCCGTCGCAGACATGTCGGAGACTCCGGCCCGTGCTGCTGCCAAATCTTTTGGCCATTGTGCGGCCCAATCGAACTCATCGAGATGCCTTTCGGATTTTTGAGATTGGTCGGGTGTTTCGCCCGGCATCCAACGGAGCGTGTGACGAGCGGACGCACCTGGCAGGAGTGAGCTACCGTTCGTCGGGGAAAGGTGACCAAGAAGAGCATTTCCGTAGTATCCGCGGAGCGCTCGAGGACCTTGGGGTGATTCTTGCGGGGTGTCACTTCCGTTTCGTTCCGGGCAAGGAATCGCTACTCCCCTGGTGCGTGCCGGGCTACTGGGTCGAAGTCTTTCTAGGGGAGACGGCCATCGGGGCTGCCGGCGTCCTTGATCCCGTACTCGCCAAGGTCGTGGCCCTCGAAGGCCAGGTCGTGTGGTTTGAATTGGATATGGATGCCATCAGTGGGCCAATCCACCCGGTCGTGCGGTATAAACCGCTCGCCATTTATCCTCGTTCGTGGCAGGATTTCTCGCTGTTGTGGGATCTAACGAAAGGTTTTGATTCCCTTGAAGAGACACTGTCGAGATTTCAACATCCCTTGATCAGCGAGCGGGAGTTCCTCTATCTCTTCAAGGGTAAGGGCCTCCCCCAAGGCCAGGCGAGCTACACCTTCCGCTACTGGCTGGCCGCGCCCGATCACACCTTGAGCGGGGAAGAAATCGAAGGCTTTAGAACGGCCTTTCTTGGCTTCCTAAAGGAAAACGGGATTTCCTTGCGTTGAAACCGGTTTTCCTTGCGACAATAAAATAGGATAAGGACCTACGACCGGCAGGGCGGGAGTCCCTGTGGGGTTTTACCGGGACATTCACAACTTTCGACACAACAGGGAAGCGTGATGTCAGACAATCAGGTTCCTCAGCGCTTCATTGATCGCCTTGAGTTGGCCATTCGGCGACGTGGAACACCTGTCCTTGTGGGCATTGATCCCCACCTCGATCTTCTTCCGCCGAACATGTTCAGCGCTGAGGTGGGAAACAGGTGGCTTCTTCCTCGTGGAAAGCTGGCGGAGACAGTCAAAATCTTTTGCGCCGAAGTCCTGGATGTGGTTGCCTCGCTCGTGCCGATCGTCAAGTTTCAACTGGCATTTTTTGAACAGTTGGGACCTGAAGGAATGGCAGCCCTTTTGGAATTGGTGGGACGGGCAAGGCGAAGCGGCCTTCTCGTCATCCTCGATGGCAAACGCTGCGATATCGGCAGCACGGCAACGGCCTATGCTCAGGGGATGCTGGGGCCGGAATCGGTCAGTTCCTGGGGAGGGGATGCCGTAACCGTTAGCCCTTATCTGGGAGATGATAGCCTTCAGCCGTTTGTGGAGACAGCCGTGGCGCGGCAGGCCGGGGTGTATGTCCTCGTGAAAACCTCAAATCCCGGCGGTGGATTATTTCAGGATCTGATGGCGGAGGGAATGCCCGTTTATCGTCATGTCGCCCGATGGGTAGAAATGCAGGCCAGCCAGACCAAGGGACGTTGTGGTTATGGTGATGTCGGGGGTGTTGTTGGAGCAACATACCGCGAACAGCTTGCCGAGTTGCGCGAGGCCATGCCCCACACTTGGTTCCTGGTGCCCGGCTACGGAGCACAGGGCGGAACCCCGCGGGATGTGGCGGCCGCATTTGATCCAGCTGGACTGGGCGCGATCGTTAACAATTCCCGGGGAATCCTTTTTGCTTACCGGCGGAGAGAGTATGAACGTTTCGGTGCCGCGCGGTGGCAGGAGGCGGTCGAGGCCGCTACACGCGAGATGATCGAACAACTCCGTGCCGAGACCCCCGCCGGACGGCTGACGGTAAGTCCGTGAGTTGGAGCTGTAGGAAACTTCTTAAAAGACCGCCAACGTAAAGTTCGGCTTGCGACAAAGGAGGCAACAAACCGCAAAACACAGGTGCCGGACCGCGTGGGGCAGGAAGACTCTCGTCTGTTAAACCAATCATGAGGTCGTTTCGATTGGCTTGGGGGCCCATTGGAGGATTTCAATCTGGCCGTGCCGGGATTCTGCTTTCCAGAGGTCACCCAGGGGAGCCTGCGTAATGAGTCGCTTGATGATACTTGCCATCGGTTCCGCAACAATCAGCCCAACAACTTGATCGTTGTGACGACGGAAAACCCGCCGCAGGCAGTCCATCACGCGGAGTTCGGCTTCCTCCACCATTTCGCCTTCAGGAGGACAGATGCAATCGGGAATCTCTTGCCATTGTCTGTAGATCTTGGGTTGCCGGGTGCGAATTTCTTCAATCCGCATCCCCTGCCAAAGACCGTAGTCCAGATTGTCCAGGGCGTCCAACTCTTTGGCTCGGATATCAAAAGCCCGAGCGATGGCATCCGCCGTCTCGACGGCCGGACGGCACGGAGCATAGTAGAGCGCATTCAAACGAATGCCGGCCTGGTGAAGGGCTTCAATCTCTTTCGCCACTTCCTGATAGCCCTGGTTGTTCAGCGGGATATCCAACCGCCCACGGACGCGACCCTGTACGTCGTAGTCGGTCGCTCCGGGGCGAATGAGAACGATGGTCGTCATAACTCAACCTTTTCCTGTGATTTTCTCACCATTGCTGCCAGTTCTTGGTAGCGCTGAGCGTAGTTGTCGTGACCGAGCAACCCCGTACCAACAATGAACATGGTTGCACCAGCCGCGGCACACTCGCTGATTGTCTCTCCATTGACCCCGCCATCTACTGAAATCATAAGTCCGCGGGGACCATGTTGGCGAAGTCGGCGTATTTTGGGCAGAACTTCCGATTGAAACGTTTGCCCCCCGAAACCCGGCATAACACTCATCACCAATACAAGTTCACAATCGTTCAAGTATGGCAAGACAGTCTCAATCGGCGTGGGCGGATTGAGGGATACCCCAGCGCAGGCACCCACGCGATGAATCTGTTCGAACAAAGGCCGGGGGTCCGGTGCGACCTCGATGTGAATCGTCACATAGTCTGCTCCGGCGTCCCGAAATCGCTCAATGTGCGCCTCCGGATTAGCAATCATCAAGTGCACGTCTAACGTCAAATCGGTACAACGGCGGACGGCTTGAACAATGGGAACGCCAAAGCTCAAGTTTGGGACAAAATGGCCGTCCATGATATCCAGATGCAAAAAGCGTGCCCCCGCAGCCTCCAGCCGCTCGATTTCTTGAGCCAAATAACGGAAATCGGCCGCCAGGAGTGACGGCCCAATCATAACATGCCCTAGCGTCCAATCCGTGTATAACGGCGAATGTGCGCTCATTCGAACAGGTATTGCCTCATAGGACTACGAGACAAGCAACTCCAGGTTTTCCGCTGTGTGAGATCTAACCTGTACCTAAGGAAAACTTTCCCCAACCTCACAGCAAGCGGTCGAATTGACCCGTTTCACTTTCCTTACAAATCGCTCGGTTCTTGAATCCTCGCGACAATTATCAATAACTAACCAGTCTATGCAACACCGAATGCTTTGTCATCCAACCATAAGGATTACAGTTATACCCCCAGAAGGTGGCTTAAGCCGCGGAGCCGCGTCTTCGGGCCATTTTAGGTCGAATCATTCTCTCCTGATCGAATGCGGATATCGGCCCTCGGGCAGCTGCCAGCGGCTGCCAACCCCGCTCCATACCCGCGATCATACTCGGCCAGCTGCTCACCCGTGGCGTCCATGGTGTCGTACGTTCGACCGGTTTCGCCCCGAAGGTATTTTGCTCTTGCTTCCTCCGCCATTTTCTGCCCCCAAGGAGTGGGGTATTTGCCGGTGATGCACGCGCGACAGAGGTCTTCCGGTTTAATCCCAATTGCCCGGGCAACAGCCTCCACGGGGAGATAGCGGAGTGAATCTGCCCCCAAATCGCGGGCCATTTGGGCCTGAATCTCTTCTGTAATCTCTCCATTTTCCAAATATCGCGGGGCGAACAATTCTGACATCGTGGACATGTCAATCCCGTAAAAACAGGGTGCGATGATCGGGGGGCAGGCGACCCTGACATGAATCTCGGCGGGACGGGCCAGGGACCTCATCCTGTGGAGAAGGACGCGCATCGTCGTCGAGCGGACGATGGAGTCCTCCACCAGCAGAACCCGTTTACCTTCCAGGACATCCCGCAGAGGCGTGTATTTCGCGTGCGCTTTCTCCTCGCGCGTCATGTGACTTTCGATGAACGTTCGTCCGGTGTAGCGGTTACGAATGAGCCCCTCCAGGCAGGGAACGCCCAGGGCATATGCCATGGCGTCAGCCGCTGCCTTGCTTGTATCGGGCACAGGAACAACAATCGTCCGTCCATCATTGACAGGGAGCGTTTCGAGGCGTGCTAACTCTTCTCCGAGGGCCTTACGGGCTAGATAAACGCTCCGACCATCCAGCGTGCTTGCAACATTAGAGAAATAAATCCACTCAAAAAAGCAATGCGCGCAATGAGGAGATGTCCCAAATTGTTCGAATCGGAGCCCCTCTTTTGAGACGATAATGGCCTGCCCGGGCTTAACGGGTTTGATGGAATCTGGCGGAAATCCAAGATTCAAAAGGGCAACACTTTCACTAGCTGCCGCAAACAACGAGCCATCGAACGCCCAGCTTAGCGGCTTGAATCCGAGCGGATCTCGTAAGACCACCAGTTCTCCGAGAGCATTCAAAAACACAAGACTGTACGCACCATCGAATTCCCGGGGAAGTGCCCGGCACACCTGGGCCAAATCCGGCGCCGGATTTGGGTTCAGTTCCCGGCACAGCACGTGCATGATGACTTCTGTGTCGGTGTCGCGGATGAGGTGGTTGTCATTGTCGCGGAGTAGGCGTTCCCGCAGGTCTGTATAATTCGCCAGTTGCCCGTTGAATGCAAAGCTAAACCACTTGTGTTTCTTGATGTGGTGACGTTCGAATGGCTGGGCGTAGCTGGGATCGTCTTTGCCACAGGTGGCGTACCGCACATGCCCAATGGCTGCCCATCCGAGGAACCTCGCCATCAGGTTGTCGAAACGGGTCCGCTGGGCCAGGGAAAACACCTCAGCCACGGTCCCGACATCTTTGTAAGTCAACAGGATTTGGGGGTCCCCCTCGCGGTACCGGGTAATCCCCGCCGCAAGTTGTCCCCGGTTTTGGATGTCGAGAAGCAACCGCGGGATCAGACGCGGTGCGCACATCACTCCACCGGGACAAAGAGGACTCGCCGGACGATCCGGCAGATGATAGACTGCGGCGACGCCGCACTCCTCATGAAGTTCGTTCATCGATGCTCCCGCCTCAGATAGGATTCCGGATGCCGCTGGGATACGTCCCAACGGATTCCGGGCAGGTGTCGAGGTTCCTCTTCTATTTTACGGTTTAGGAGACCTCCCTACAACGAGCCGAGGAAGTCAAGGAAAGCCGGGGCTTTGGTGGCGAGACGCTGGTTCTGATGATAAACTGGACCGCAGAGTTTTTTTGTCTGTTCTCGCCTGGCGTTTTTGCAAGACCAACGGCTTTGAATAGTTCGGACAATACCGGATGAAAAAGATGACATCCTCGGCACTGTCGGATCGCTTTCTGAGACAATTTGCTCTCTGTCTTGCCTTTGTTTTGGGGGGGTTCGGGTTGGTTTCGATCGCCCGGCCTATTGCAGCACGCGACATTTTTGTTAACAACGAAACAGGTGATGATTCGTTCATGGGTCGTATTGCCACACCGGGGCAAACTGTGGATGGCCCTGTCCGGAGTATTGGCCGCGCCCTGGTGCTGGCTCAACCAGGAGACCGTATCGTCCTGGCAAAAACTAATACTCCCTATCGGGAGTCCATCACTTTCGCTGGAGAACGTTTAGGCCGGGGCATCCTCAATGACTTTATTCTGGAAGGAAATGGAGCGATCCTCGATGGATCAGCCCCCATTCCGGTGGAAGCATGGCAGCCGGACCGTGATTTCTGGAAGCGGACGGGACAAGCCGTGTTCCGCTTCACACCCGAAGGGAAGAGCCATCAACAGCTTTTCCTGGGTGATCGCCCCGCAGTGCGGGTATATGTTGATCGTCTCGCAGCGGTGCCGCCTGCCCTGGAACCAATGCAGTGGTGCCTCTTCCAGGGAACGGTCTATTTCTGTGTGGAACCGGATCGCCATCCGCAGGATTATCCCCTCCGTTACGCGAAGCTGGCCACGGGCATCACGCTCCATCACGTCCAAGGGATCACAATCCGAGACTTGATCGTCCAGGGATTTCAACTGGACGGTATCAATCTGGCCAACACAGCAAGAGATATCCGATTGCAGAGGGTGGTTTTACGAGGCAACGGTCGGGCCGGGCTGGCGGTCGGTGGAGCGTCGCGCGGCGATCTGATTGATTCGCTCCTTGGCGATAACGGTGTCGCCCAAATCCTGACGCTGCCCAATTCTGAGCTTCATGTTCACAATTGCCAGGTGCTGGGAAACACGGCTCCAGCCTGGGTTGATGAGGGCGGTCGCTTTTTCCTTGAAGGTAAACCGCAACAGGGTGGACTTGACCAGATCGATCAGGTGGCGGACGCACCACAGACTTCGGCCCCGACGCAAAATTGAGTCGTTCCTTATCCAACCAACTCGTGCTCAATCTCTTCCAGGGTTTTTCCCTTCGTTTCCGGAAGTGTGGCCAGGATCACGAGAAATCCCACAACGCAGATGCCGGCGTACAGCCAGAATGTGCCGTGAGGCCCCAGATTGCGGTTAAGAATGGGGAAGGTCAGCGTCAATGCAGTGCAGGCTGCCCAAAGCGAGAGAACCGCCACCGACATCGCCAATCCACGAATCCGATTGGGAAAGATTTCCGAGATCACGACCCAAGTGATGGGAGCCAAAGACATCGCATAGCATCCGATGGCCGCCAGCACCAGAATCAGCATGTGCCAGCCGGTGCTTTGGACGTAATACCCGGCCCCAAGAAGGCCAAAGATAACTGCCAGTCCACTGGCTCCCAGGAGCATAAGAATTCTTCGGCCCCAGCGGTCCACTGTGAAAATGGCAACGAATGTAAACACCAGGTTGACAATCCCAGTGAAAACAATATTCACAAGGACTTCGCTCACGGCATAACCGGCAGCCTGAAAGACATCCTGGGCATAGTTGAAAATCACATTGATACCGCACCACTGCTGAAAAACCGCCAGAAAGACGCCCAGGGCGACAACGCGGAGTAAACGGCGTTCAAAAATATCGCTCACTCGCACCCGGGCAATCTCTTCAGCACTGAGCGTTTGACGGATCTCGCTGATTGCCTGCCTTGCATACTCCGCTCCACCGACACGGGCGAGAATTCGCTCGGCCAAAGAATCCCGTCCCCATTTCACCAGCCAACGTGGGCTTTCCGGAACAAAAAACATCAAAACAAAGAAGCCAAGGGCCGGAATAGTTTCGGCCCCAAACATCCATCGCCAACCAAACTGCCCATTCCATGACTGGCGTATGAACTCCAACACCTGGTCTGAAGGAATATCTTGGGGTACGGGTTGGGCGATGAGCAGGTTTGTAATCTGGGCAGCGAGGATCCCAATCACGATCGTCAACTGATTAATTGACACGAAGATGCCGCGGATTTCCGCCGGGGCAATCTCGGCGATATACATGGGCGATAGGTTGGAAGCCAATCCAATGCCGATACCGCCGGTGATCCGGGCAAGATTGAACGATGTGTAATCCCAGGCCAGGGCCGTCCAGATGGCCGAGAGGGTAAAGAGAAAACCGGCTGCAATCAGCAAACGACGGCGTCCCAAGCGGTCGCTCATCGCCCCTGAGATGGCAGCTCCGATAAGGCACCCCACCAGGGCGCTGCTTTGTGCCCATCCTTGCCAGAAAGTCTTGGCGGGAATGTTGAAATACGGCTCATAAAACGGCTTAGCTCCGCCAATGACGACCCAATCATATCCGAACAGGAACCCTCCCATAGCCGCGACGAGACACACGGCCCACAGGAGAACCATGTTGTATTGGGGTGTCTTTCCTCGGATCACGGACGACTGCTCAGGAGTTGCCATGGAAGGGTCACCCTTACGACAGTTCATTTCAAGGGCCGGCGTTGACCATTTCCCACCCGAGCCAAACGAAGCCGAGTGAGACTTTACGGAGGCGTTTCCACGTCACCGGCGGCCTGGGCTGCCGCATTCAGTCGCTTGAGCAATTCCAACCGAATTGCTGCCGCGTCGATTCCAACTGCAACTTCAACCTGGTTATCGCGCCAGGCGGGAACAGCACGGCGGTCGAAAACCGTGGCACCACGTGTGATTTCACCGGCTGTCTCCACATCTCCCGCCAGTTCGTCGTAGCGGAAAAGATCCGGCCGACAGGCTGCAAGGTATGTCAACGTATCATGAAGATGAATGGTCTCCAACCCCAGATGCTGCCGATATGCCCGGAACTTTCCCGGCAGGATTTTGCGCATCAATGCCCCAATCTTCGTTGTCTCGGGGGGCAATTCATTCAGGAAAGAGAGCGAGAAATTGACCCGGTTGGTGACGTCGAGTGGGATCAGCGTTTTGGCTGCCCGTGAGCCGAGGACGATCCTTGCCGAATGAGGATCACAATAAATGTTGAATTCTGCGACCGGAGTGATGTTCCCCGGGACCTGAATTGCTCCGCCTGCGATAATAATCCGGTGAACGAGCGAGACAAACTCAGGATCGCGCTGAATGGCACGTGCAATGTTTGTCAGGGGTCCAAGCGCCAGAATCGTCACAGCATGGGGGGCCGTGCGGACTTCATCCGTCAGAAGTTTTTCCGACGGATGGGGGGTCCTAAGCTCCGCAACTGGGAGGGATGCATCGCGGAGATCGTCCACAGAATTGGCAAAACGTCCGTCCACTGGCAACCCCCGATCGGGGGCGGTCGCCGCTCCGATTCTTGGAATTCGCGGCGGATCCAGGTAAGCTATAAGAGCCTGAGCGTTCCGGGTCGCAACCTGCGGTGATACGTTGCCTCCGACAGCCGTAACAGCGATGACATCCCAGTCGGGATCAAACAGGAGCATGGACAGTGCCAGCGCGTCGTCGATTCCAGGATCGAGATCAACTATGACTTTGCGTGGCATTTTTGTCCCTCATCGGGTGGGGTCAATTCCTGTGTCACAGTGGGATATGGCCCGATTTTAGGTTTACTTGCTGTATGTCGCAAGGGCAAGTCTCGTAAGGAAGAGAGGAAGTCTCATGCTGGAAGCTGCAGTCGCAAAAGCGGAACGCGGGGCAAACTTGACGGCCGAAGAAACGGAACAGGCGGTGGAGCTGATCATTCGAGGACAAGCGTCCGAAGATGTCGTGGCCCGCTTTCTGATCGCGCTCCACGTCAAGGGTGAAACACCTCAGGAAATCGCGGGCGCTGCGCGGGCGATGCGCCGTCACATGCTCGTCGTCGAAACTGGCCATCCCGTCGTTTTGGACATCGTCGGAACCGGCGGCGACGGCTCCGGTACGTTCAACATCAGTACGGCTGCAGCTATTGTCATCGCTGCAGCCGGTGTGCCGGTGGCCAAGCACGGAAATCGCCGCATCACCAGTCGCACAGGGTCTGCAGACGTCCTGTCAGAGCTGGGAGTCAACATTGAGGCCCCGTTGCCCGTGGTGACTGCGTGCCTGGAAGAATTGGGGATTTGTTTCTGCTTCGCTCCCCTCATGCATCCTGCTATGAAGAACGTCGCCGAGGTCCGCCAGAAACTCGGACACCCGACAATCTTCAATCTTTTGGGGCCTTTGACCAACCCAGCAGGCGTCCCATATCAAGTGCTGGGTGTTGGCCGCGCGTTTCTTCGCCCTCTCCTGGCCGAGGCCCTTCAACTCCTGGGAACAACGCGGAGTGCTGTCGTCCATGGAAGCGGTGAATTGGATGAAATCAGCCTTTTGGGAGAAACCCAGGGAACGGTGATCGGGCGGGACAACTTCGAGGAAGTCACCTGGAAACCGGAAGATTTCGGTTTGGAGCCGATCGCTTCGGAAACGCTTCGGGTAAGTGGTCCTGGCGAAAGTGCCGCCCGAATCAGGGAAATGCTCGATGGTGCCCCAGGACCCGTTATGGACACGGTTCTGGCCAACACGGCCGTTGGGCTGTGGTTGGTCGGACGGGCTAGGTCCCTTGCAGAAGGTGTCACTTTGGGGCGGGAAGCCATTGTCAGTGGGAGGGCGCGAGACCTTCTGGCGAAATGGGCCGAACGATCACACCGATCGGCGTGACATAAAAAGACCGTAGAGACTCGATGATCTCTACGGTTATCGGTAATTCTCGGTTAATCCTGCTCGGATTGGCTCGTTCCAGACAGAGCAGTCGCCAAATGGCACGCTATGCATCTCTACCGCAATCGGAGATCGATCCGGGACGAACTCGATTGCCGACGCTAATGATTTCCCGCTGGTAGGGGCAATTCATGAATTGCCCCTACGCTCTTCTGACAACCAGGGTTCCGCTCTCCTTGCGGAGGTAATGAAAGTCCCTAGCCGTTCTGAGCTTCATCAGGTGGGGCTGATTGGTCTGATCCCTCGGATTTCGGCTCGCCTTCTCGCTCTGTTTGGTTTCCCAAAAACGGCTGGATCAAGCGGCCAATGGAAGCTCCCAATCCACCCTTAAGCTCTTTTTCCTTCTCTTTTTCCTTTTTCTCTTCCTTGGGTTCGGGAGCGACTTGTTGAGCCTCTTGTTCCTCTTCAGCCCATTCGAGGCGTTTCCGGGATAGCCCGATCTTCCGCTCGTCTTTGTCAACGCGGAGGATCTTGACCTCAATCTCGTCGCCGACCTTCACAATCTGTTCGGGATTGTCCACCTTATGGTCGGCCAGCTCCGAAATATGCAACAGGCCTTCCAGGCCATCTTCCAGACCCACAAACACACCGAAATTGGTGATCTTGGTCACTGTGCCTTTGACAACTTGGCCTGGGGCGTACTTGGTGGGGATGTAGGTTTCCCAGGGATCCTCGGTCAACTGTTTGAGACCCAAGGCAATCCGCCGACGTGATTTGTCGATGGAAAGCACGCGGCATTGAATCTCTTGACCTTTTTGGAGGACCTCGCTCGGATGGGTGATCTTTCGGGTCCAGGAAAGATCGCTCACGTGGAGCAATCCGTCAACGCCTTCCTCCAGTTCAACAAACGCGCCATAGTTTGTGATATTCCGGACGATCCCCTTGACCACCGAATTGATGGGATAGCGTTCCTCGACGGTGTCCCAGGGATTCGTCGTCGTCTGCTTGATGCCGAGAGAGATTTCCTGTTTTTCCTTGTCAATTCCCAGGACGACAACTTCAACTTCATCGCCAACCTGAACGACTTCGCTGGGATGATTGATGCGTCGCGTCCACGACATTTCGCTGATGTGGACGAGGCCTTCCACGCCTTCCTCGAGTTTCACGAAGGCGCCATAGTTCATGACGTTGACCACGGTACCTTTCACGCGGCTCCCCACGGGATAACGAAGCTCGATATCCTCCCAGGGGCTGGGCGTTTTCTGCTTCAAACCGAGGGCGATCTTTTCGCGTTCCCGATTGACTTCCAGGATGACCACCTCGATCTCTTGGTCGATGGAAACCAATTCGGAGGGATGATTGATCCGTCCCCAGCTCATATCCGTGATATGCAAGAGGCCGTCGATCCCGCCCAAATCGACAAACACGCCGAAGTCGGCGATATTCTTGACAATTCCCTTCCGCCATTGTCCGACTTCCAATTCAGCGAGGAGCTGTGCCTTCTTTTCCGCACGCTCCTGCTCGATCAACGCCCGACGGCTCACCACGATGTTCCGCCGCGCCTCGTCGATCTTGAGAACGACACACTGCACGGTGCGGCCAATAAACTCCCCGATGTCGCCCGGGCGGCGAATGTCCACCTGGCTGGCGGGCAAGAAGACGTTGACGCCAATATCGACGAGAAGCCCGCCTTTGATCTTCCGCGTCACCACACCCGTGACGACGTCCCCTTCCTTCACAGTCTCCATAACCCGCATCCAGGCGCGGATTTTTTCGGCTTTTCGCTTGCTGAGGGTGATCATACCACGGTAGTCGTCGCCCAGTCCGTAAACGTCTTCGAGTTCCTCAACAAGCACACTGATGGTTTGGCCAGGTTGGGGCGGTTCTTCGTTTTCTGTCCACTCCGAAAGAGGAATGATCCCCTCGCTTTTCGATCCGACATCGACGACGACAAAGTCGCGCTCGACCCTGAGAATCCGGCCTTCAACAATCTGGTTGACTGCAATTTCCGATGCCGCCAGGGCTAGCTCTTCCGGTTCCATCCCGCCACAAGCGGCTTGAAGTTCTCGTTCCCATTCCTCTTGAGAAAGGTCCACGTGACGAATGAGGTTACGGTTGACCATATTAGAAGAACATCCGAAACAAAATGGAAAGAATCAGCGCGGAAGCGAGGGGTTGGAAAGGGCGACTGATGCGGCCGCGCACTCAATTAGGGCGATTCTAACAACGAACACGCCATTTGGCCTTCGACAAACCGGTTGCCAGAATGCTTGCGTAAACCAGCCGCAACAAAACCCAACTTTGTGATGAACCAGACCACACTACCGCCTCGGCCGTTCGTCCCACGCCCCATGCGAGGGATCCCGCGAACTGCCGACTATCCTCAGAGTATAACAGAGGTGCGGAGGCGCCACAATTGTGACCCGGGCCGGTCTGCAACGTTTTTTTGGGGGGCTTGAACCGGACCGAATTAATCCTGAATAGTCCTGACCTTCGGTTCGTCGAGCGATTGGCCCCGCAGCCCGGCGTAACGGGTCTTTTTCAAGCTAAACACCGGAAAGGAGTGAAAATCGGACTTTGCCCTTTGAATTGGGGCAGGGAGCCGCCCAAATAGGAATTACAACGCCGGCAGGGGTAATTGATGAATGGCCTATTACCGAAGAAGTCCCGCCGGTTAGGAAATCGAGCCGTTTTGCTGGTCGATCCAACGCGAACGTAAAGCTGTAACAAAAAAAGGCGATGTATCGCCTGTTGCGGGGTCTGAGCGTGTTGATCCATCGCAAAACCCCTAAACGATGCATGTTAACGCATCGCGGGCTTTCATTGGGCGAGCCTTGACGCTTTCACCGAAAGAAACGATGGGGGACTCCCTTTTCGTGGATCATGACGCGATGGAGCGCGGTAGCTTATATAACCATTTCGTGGGGGTGACACGTCTCGAAACTGATCCGCGAAAGGCGTTATAATTCAGACTTTATCCGTCGTGAAATCAAGAGGGGTATTTTGTTGCGGGTGTTGTTCGCAGGCGGATAAAAACTCTGATAATCGGAACAATTTGAACAGACGATAACTGCGGGCGGGAATACATATTGACTCAGGTGCCCCGGCCTAGTTTCCTGAGGCTGAAAAAATAGGTGTTAGGACTGGGCGGAGGCACTGGGCAGATTCCCGCCGATAGCCCTTATTGGACAACTTGGAGTCAAGCTCTATGTGTGCACTAGAGGTTTCCAGCAGCGAAGAGATGGTCTCGCCCAAGGACAGTCGCTTATCGGCGCAAACAATGTACGAGAAATGCATCACACTCTCCCGCAACCTGTGGTGGACGTGGCAGCCCGACGTCATCAACCTCTTTCGGGATTTGGACCCGATTCGTTGGCGGCAACTGGATCATAACCCAGTGGCTCTCCTGGCCGAAATGACGCCCGAGCGGCTTGAGGCGCGTATTTCTGAATTAGCACTGCACAGCCGAATTAACCAGGCCTATCGTCGGCTCAAAGAGTACCTGTCGCAGCGACCGCTGTGGGGAAGAACGCGGGCAGGGGTCCTTGGCTCGAAGCCTGTGGCCTATTTCTCTCTCGAATATGGCGTCCATGAGTCCGTGCCGATTTACTCGGGAGGTTTGGGGGTTCTTTCGGGCGATCATTGCAAGAGTGCCAGCGACCTTGGGGTTCCCTTGGTTGCAGTCGGCCTTTTTTATGACCAGGGCTATTTCAAGCAACACTTGACCCTCGATGGCTGGCAGGAGGAAGAGTACATCGATGTGGACGTCACCAAGCTACCACTCGATTTATGCACGGACGCGGAAGGACGCCCGATTGTTATCACACTGGAAACACGAAATTCCCGACTTTTGGTAAAGGTGTGGCTCCTGCGCGTTGGGCGTGTCAATGTTTATCTTCTTGATACGGATGTTGAAGGAAACAGTCCCGAGGACCGGGAGCTGACCAGCCGTCTGTACGGCGGGGACAATCGAACACGAATCCGCCAGGAACTGGTGGCAGGAGTGGGCGGCGTTCGCGCACTGCGCGCCCTGGGGATTAAGCCGGGTGTTTATCACTTGAACGAAGGGCATAGTGCGTTTGCCGTTCTTGAGGTCATTCGCGAACGAATGATGGACGACGGCCTGAGTTTTGAAGAAGCTCGTCGCGAGGTCCGCCAGTGCACGGTCTTCACAACACATACACCGGTTCCGGCGGGACACGACCGATTTGATCCCGGGTTAATTGAAGAGCACCTTGGGCCACTGCGGGATGCCCTGGGGATTTCTCATGAGTCATTGATGAGTCTGGGGCGGGTTGATCCTACCCGCATGGACGAGTCGTTTTGCATGACCGTGCTTGCCCTGAAGATGTCCCGGAAGGCTAACGCCGTGAGCGCCCTTCATGGCCGGGTCACTCGGCAAATGTGGTCCAACCTTTACTCCTGGCGCGTCGAGGATGAAGTGCCCATCGGGCATATCACCAATGGTGTGCATATTCCGAGCTGGTTGGCCTGGCAAATGAAGATTCTGTATGACCGGTATTTCCCCGAGCGCTGGTATGAGCGTATGGGTGAACCAGAGGTCTGGCAATCAATCTACAACGTTGATCCGGGGGAGCTTTGGGAAACGCATTTGACGCTGAAGAATCAACTTCTTGCCTTCGTCCGGCGACGACTCAGCCGACAATGCCGCCGGCGGAATGAGCCCGACGAGGTCATCGAGGCAGCGCGTTCCATTCTCGATCCAAATGCCCTCACCATTGGCTTTGGGCGGCGTTTTGCCACATACAAGCGGGCGACGCTCATTTTGCGGGATCCCGATCGCTTGGCACGCATCGTCAATGATCCCGAGCGACCGGTGCAGTTCATCTATGCGGGAAAGGCCCATCCGAGAGATTCAGCAGGAAAAGATTTCATTCGGGCCATTGCAAACCTCCGGCATGACCCCCGGTTTAACAAGCGGATTGTGTTTATCGAGGATTACGACATCAATGTTTGCCGCCACATGATTCAGGGCGTGGACGTCTGGTTGAACACTCCCCGGCGGCCTTTGGAAGCCAGCGGAACGAGTGGCCAAAAGGCGATTCTAAACGGGGCGCTTCACATGTCGATCCTGGATGGTTGGTGGGCAGAAGCCTACGACGGCTCCAATGGCTTTGCGATCGGCAATGGGTCGAGTCATAAGAGCGAGGAGATCACGGACGCGCGGGATGCTGAGAGCTTCTATCATGTCCTGGAGACGCAAGTCATCCCGGAGTTTTACGACCAGGATGCCGATGGCTTGCCTCGCCGTTGGGTCCTTCGCATGATGAACTCGATCAGCTCACTGGCCTGGCGATTCAGCTCCCACCGTATGGTGGCAGATTACGTTCGCCTCGCTTATTTGCCGGCCGCTTGCGGGACAAGCTCCGAAATGCCACGATGAAATCCTTCGAGCCTTGAGGACGGTGCCGCAGCTCGATGGTGCATTCCGGGTGGCCGGGGTTCGCCCCTCGTACAGGCCATGTGATCTGTCGTTTCTAACGACCTGCACATTTCCTCAACAGAGTGGAGTATGCTTCAGACCAACGTTTATGACGAACTTCGTTGGCGGGGACTAATCCATCAGACAACTGATGATACCGTGTTGCCCGGTTTCTTGATGGAGCGGTCCCGCACAGTCTATGCCGGGTTCGATCCGACGGCGGACAGTCTGCACGTGGGACACCTGATGGCCCTGATGATCCTGAGGCGGTTTCAAAAGGCAGGACATCGGCCAATTGCTCTCGTGGGCGGCGCCACCGGCATGATCGGCGACCCCAGCGGAAAAAGCGAGGAGCGCAAGCTCCTTTCCGTCGAAGAATTACGGAGAAACGTTGAGGCCGTCGCCGGCCAACTGAAGAGGTTTCTCGACTTCAACGGAGGAACAACATCGGCCCTGCTTCTGAACAATTATGACTGGATGGGGAAGTTTGGCTATTTGGAATTTCTCCGTGAAGTGGGAAAACATGTGCCAGTTAACGTCATGTTGACCAAAGAGTCTGTGAAGACCCGCCTGGATCGAAGCGACTCCGGTTTGAGCTACACGGAGTTCAGTTACATGCTCCTCCAGGCTTATGATTTCGTCCATCTCTATCGCGAATACGGCTGTGAAATCCAGGTTGGAGGAAGCGATCAATGGGGCAATATCACGGCTGGAATCGATTTGGCCCGGCGGCTCCTTGGCGTCCAGCTTTATGGGATGACGTGCCCGCTGCTTACCAAAAGCGACGGCACAAAGATGGGAAAAACGGAAAGTGGTGCGCTCTGGCTTGACCCCGAGAAGACAAGCCCCTATCAGTTCTATCAGTACTGGATCAATATTGAGGATGATCTTGTCGAGAAGTGTTTGAAATTCTTTACTGACTTGCCGCAAGACGAGATTTCTGCCATCGTCACCCAGCACCTTGCGGCGCCGGAGAATCGCTTTGGCCAGAAACGACTGGCCCAGGAGTTGACACGGCTGGTCCACGGCGACTCGTCGCTCCAGGCAGCGGAAAAGGCGACGGCTATTCTTTTTGGGGCCGAGATCGAGGAGATTTCGGAACGTGAGTTGGATCAGATTTTCAGCGATGTCCCCAGCCAGATGGTCTCCCGGTCAGAGCTAGACGGTGCGGGTTTGGCCGTGGTCGATGCGCTTTGCCTGGCTGGGCTGGCCAAGACGAAAAGTGAAGCACGGCGAACGATTCAGCAGGGCGGCGCCTATGTCAATAATCGGCGCGTGACGGATAGCGAAGCCCGGTTGACCGCGCAAAACCTGGTGGGTGATCGCACGATTGTCCTGCGGGTTGGCAAAAAACGCTATGGATTGTTGCGGTTCGAGAGCTGAGAATTGCCCGAAGGCCTTCGTGCCCGGTATACCACAAACATATTGTCGGGCTTGCTAAACGCTATCTCCAGATTCAGCTTCGGTTCGGAGACAGTGACAATATACTCGAACTGGTATTTGGCGGCCAGTGTTAAGAGCCGATCTTCGCCGAGACGAGCTGCATTCCGGCTCCACCACGAACCCCAATTTGGATCGTGGACGATATAGATGTCTTTGAGTTTTTCCCACCAGGCGACGATGGAGCGGGCATCCTGGGGGATTTCTTTCCACGTGGCGACCTCACTCCGCTCGGCATACCACTTGAAGCTGCTCTTCATGGATGGTGTCAAAAAGCGTGCATCAGGAGGTGTGTTTTCGGCGATCCAATGGCAAACCTCTCGCCAATCTTCGTATTCATCCCGTATCGCTGCGTTCTCATCCCAGGCCGATACCATGGTGATAGACCATTCCGTCCGCGGGATGCCATGTCTTGCCCGAATAGCCAGCAGATTACCCAGGTGGTACGCAAGAAGCACGAACACAATGGCCAAACAAGTGTCCCGCCAAGGATGGGGAAGCTCAATCTGATGCGACATCAAGAAACCTACGAGAAAGGCCGCTGCCAGAGGGACTGTCACGTCAGAAAGGCGGAACCAGTAATACCTCAGGAGGGCAGCGGCAAAGTCGGGGAACGCACCGACCGTCAGGCCGATGACCCAGCCGCATCCTGCAATCATCAGTGATCCCAGAACAAAACTGCGGAAGCGGTTCCACCGTTCGTCGGAGTGCTTTAAGAAGCCGATTCCCAGAAAGGCTAGCGTCAACACGAAAAACTTTAACACGTCCTGCGGACGAAAAGACCCAGGGACCAGGTGGTGAGCAAGCCGCTCAAATGTGTAGATTCGATTGGCCTGTCGAAGGATTCCTGCTGGGACATCCCATGTCAGGGCCAGCGAAGGAATCAAGCCCGGCAATGCCAAGATGATTGCCACAACAGCAGCCGGCAGGAGTTGGCGAATTCTCGGACGCCGTGTCCCTTCGAAAAGCCAAACAACCCCCGCGGCGATCAGAGACCAGCCGCCGACAAGGACGTGAAACGCAGTCGCAATTCCAAGGAGGATGAGGGCCGTTGGCCACCGACCTTGAACAAGCTGCGCCATCGCCAAGAACACCAGCACATAGGAGAAACCTTTGGCTTCCACACCCCCGATGATCCATTCTCCTGCCATCGCGCAGCGATCTTGAAAGGCGGCGAATACGACGACGGCAAAGACCAGAGGAAACCCGGTTAATCCGAGGGCACGGGCAAGCCGCCGAAGGACCTCGGCGAGAAGTAACCAGGTCATGATTCGTCCAAGCCAGGCCGTTGCTGGCAAGGAAAGAAATCGGGTCACCCAACCATAACTGAAATAAAAGACCTGATGGGCATCCTGTGTGTTGAAGAAATCATCGCGTGGGCACCATGCCGGATTCCAGTAGTGGGCGGCCTTCCCAAGATAATATGGTTCATTGACTTCCGGAACCGGCCAGGACCCTTGTAGAAAGAAGACCGATGCGATGGCCAAAAACTCTACCACCGCAACAAATGTTGAGTTAGCAATGATGCGATTCTGAAAGAGACGCCACACGGTTAAAAACCACAGGTCGCATGCCCCGATCACACCTTCCAGGGGACTGGTTTATTGGGGTCAATCCCAAGTTCGCTGATCACAGAAGGCAATCGATCTTTGGGGTAATTCCCCCGATTAGCCAGCGATGACAGAGCCGCCAGGACGATACTCTCCGCATCGACCTCAAAGAAACGACGAAGCTCCTGACGGGCCTCACTCCGTCCAAAGCCATCCGTGCCCAGCGCTACAAAATCGCCGGGAATCCACCTTGCCAGGGTAAGAGGTACCGCCGAAATATAATCCGAGGCCGCCACAACAGTTCCGTCAGACCCGTCAAGCACCTGCTGGACGTAGGGAATCTGGGGCGGCGCTTCCGGATGAAGCCGATTGTGACGATCGACCTCTCGCGCATCTTCCAGCAGTCGCTTCCAACTTGTGACGCTGAAGACGCGGCTGGAAATGGCGAATTTCTGATCGAGAATCTCCTGCGCCCGAAGTGCCTCCCGCAGAATGGCCCCGCTGGCCAGCAAATCCACGCTTGGTCTGTCTTTTCCTAAATCGTGGACCGACAACCGGTACATCCCGCGGCAAATACCTTCGGTGGACCCCATCGGCAAAATGGGCATCACGTAATTCTCGTTCATCAAGGTGATGTAGTAAAAGATGTCCTCTTCCTCGTAATACATCCGGCGAAGCCCATCGAGGACGATGACGGCCATTTCGTAGGCATAACAGGGATCATAAGCCTGAACAGTTGGGTAGGCCAGCGCAAAGAGATGACTGTTGCCGTCCTGATGTTGCAGCCCTTCACCGGCAAGAGTCGTTCGCCCCGCGGTCCCACCCAGTAAGAACCCCCGGCACCGCATATCCCCGGCTGCCCAGATCAAATCACCGATCCGCTGAAAACCGAACATGGAGTAATAAATGAAGAAGGGAATCATGTTAATCCCGTGTGTGGAATGGGCAGTTCCGGCAGCGATGAATGATGCCATCGATCCGGCTTCTGTGATTCCCTCCTCCAGAATCTGACCGTCAACAGCCTCTCGGTAATAAAGCACTGTGTCGGAATCGACAGGCTCGTAAAGCTGACCCACGTGGGAATAAATGCCGAATTGTCGGAAGAGTGCCTCCATACCGAAGGTGCGACTTTCATCAGGGACAATCGGCACGATGTACCGCCCGATGTTCTTGTCGCGCATCAATCGGGCCAGCAGGCGGACGAACGCCATGGTGGTCGAGACTTCCCGTCCTTCGCTGCCAGCGAAGAACTCGGCGTAGTCGTCCCATTTCGGCGGTTTGAGTTTCGTCATGGGATGCCGCCGCATGGGCAGCGGGCCGCTGAGTGCCTTCCGCCGGGCCTTCAGATATTGAATCTCAGGGCTATCTTCCGGTGGACGATAAAACGGTGCGTCGGCAATCTGCTCCTCCGGGATAGGGATCTCAAACCGCTGGCGGAATTGCCGCAACTCATCCTCATTCAATTTCTTCTGCTGATGCGTAATATTTCGGCCTTCGCCTGCCTCACCCAATCCATAACCCTTGATCGTCTTCGCGAGAATCACGGTGGGAGAGCCTTTGTGTTCCACGGCGGCCTTGAATGCGGCATAGACCTTCACCGGGTCATGCCCACCCCGTTTGAGCCGACGAAGCTGTTCATCGGACATATCCGCCACAAGGGATTCTAAGCGGGGATCGGCACCGAAGAAGTGTTTGCGGATATAACTCCCGGGCATGACGGTGTACTTCTGATACTGGCCGTCCACGACCTCGTTCATTCGGCGAACCAGAGCACCATCTATGTCCTTGGCTAATAAAGGGTCCCAATCCGACCCCCAGATGACTTTGATGACGTTCCACCCGGCGCCGCGGAAAGCCCCTTCCAATTCCTGGATGATTTTCCCATTACCCCGCACAGGGCCATCTAACCGCTGAAGATTGCAGTTGACAACGAAGATCAGGTTATCCAGCCGTTCCCGCCCTGCCAGGGTGATGGCCCCCAGGGTTTCAGGCTCGTCGCATTCCCCGTCCCCAAGGAAACACCACACTTTGGACCCGCGAGCTTGGGGTAAGATGCCCCGATCAGCGAGATATTGGTTGAAACGAGCCTGGTAAATCGCCATAATCGGTCCTAAGCCCATGGACACCGTGGGAAACTCCCAGAAATCCGGCATCAACCAGGGATGAGGATACGATGACAGCCCGCCGCCTTCGGCCAGCTCTCGCCGGAAATTCTCCAGGTGCTTTTCGGTGATTCGACCTTCGAGATACGCCCGAGCATAAATGCCTGGTGCGGCATGTCCCTGGATGTAAACAAAATCGGGCGGATTAGGCCCCTGTTTGCCCCTGAAAAAATGGTTGAATCCAACCTCGTAGAGGGTCGCCGCGGAGGCAAACGTTGAAATGTGTCCCCCAATCCCCGAACTGACCCGATTGGCTCGAACGACCATAGCCAGGGCATTCCAACGGATCAGACTCTTGATTCGACGTTCGATGGCACGGTCGCCTGGATATTCGGGTTCCGCCTCAGGGGGAATTGTGTTGATGTAGGGCGTCGTCGCGGCAGATACCCAGGGAACGCCGCGCCGGAAGGCCTTTTCCTTCAGTCTTTCCAACAAGTAAACCGCCCGCTCAGGCCCCTCCCGCTGGATGACATACTCGAGAGCCTCCAGCCATTCTTCGGTTTCCTGGGGGTCGATATCGCGCGCAAGCGAGGGAAGGGCGCCTTCGGGCATGCTGCCGTCAGAAGTAGAATGTGGGACGTTATCTTTCAGATCACTTTGGGCCATACTCGATCCCCTCGTTTTCGCCTCAGAAATCCAGCCAGCACATCTTGCATCACCCACCGATCGACTGGCGGTAACCCTAATATCCACCCGTAGGGCAACCGAAAACCTACAGATTGATCCTTCAATTCTTGGTTTGCCGTGATTGTTAAGGCAATCTTGAATTATACCCAGCTGGCCAGCACAACCCTTGGCCCACTACTCTACGGAAGCACCCGTGCTGTTGACTCTCTTTTTAGTCAAGTGGAACAAGAACCGGTCTTCTTTTGGATCGGTACCGGCTGTGGGAAGATATCATGTCCTCCCAATCCTTCCTAAAACATGAGCATCTTTCGATACTCATCCAACCGCAATTGAATGTCCTCGCGTCGGATCTTCAAAAGGCGATCCACGCCGAAATCCTCCACGGTAAAACTGGCAACGACCACCCCGTGGGCCATAGCCTCTTTGAGTGTCCGCGGTGAAAAGTCATTTTTCTCCGCAAGATAACCCATCATACCGCCGGCGAAACTGTCGCCGGCCCCAGTGGGATCAACCACTTCCGTCGTCGGATAAGCAGGAAGGACATACATTTCATGCCGGCTGAAAAACATGGCCCCGTGTTCGCCTTTCTTGATGACCACAAATGTTGGCCCAAGCTCGAGAATCTTCTTTCCTGCCCGCACGAGATTCTCATCCTCAGCCAGCAGTTTGGCCTCGGCATCGTTGAGGACCAGACCGTCGATCCGTTGCAGAAGTTCGCGCAGTTCGTCCGGTTCATTGCGGATCCAGTGATCCATGGTATCGGCCACAGTCAATTCTGGCCCAACACACTGATCAAGAACCCGCATCTGCATTTTGGTTGAACCGTTCGCTAAGAAGAGAAACTTACAACGGCGGAACGGCTCTGGCAGAACGGGATCAAATTGCGACATGACGTTGAGCTGAACATCGAGTGTCTCTCGGTCGTTCATGTTGGGCAAATAGCGTCCCCGCCAGCGGAAGGACTTGGCCCCGGGAATTGTCATTAGGCCAGACGTGTCAATTCCGTGTTCCTGGAGAAGACGGGTATGCTGTGTCGGCCAGTCTTCCCCAACGACGCCGACCAGGCGAACCGACGTGAAAAAGCGGGCGGCCAGGGAAAAGTACACGGCCGATCCCCCTAGAACATTGTCGCGTCGTTCCTGGGGGGTTTCCACGCTGTCAAAAGCGACGGAGCCAACCACGACAAGCGGCATGGAAAGCGATCTCCTAACTCACAGGTCATTTCCAATTCGGACCATCACCGTAGTTTTAACCGAGCGGGACACACGATGAGTCCCGCACCGTTTTTGTAAGAATACCGGTTTTTAACTCGGTCCGCTAGCATCGACCATGCCGAAAAGAAAACGACCGAACGCCCCGTTACCGGCTACCGATTCAATACCGCCCTCTATTTCTGGCTGGAGGCCGAGCGGGCCAAGAAAGCCAGACTTGATTGATTGGTGTCCTGCACGGTCTCACATTGCAATCGGAGCGCAGGTTGACAGGACCCCGCTTGCCAATACAAGCCCGTCGCCGCCTCGTAGGGGCAATTCACGAATTGCCCCTTTATTCTTTCAACAACCGGCTTTCGAAGCTTCTCGTGGGGTTATTGAGGCAACCCTCAGAGTTCCCGGTCAAGGGCAGGATCCGGGGTCGTTTGCCCACGCGCCACAAGAGCGTCCACAAAACCCGCCAGCTTTCGCGATCGCACGGGGTGCCGCAACTTCCGGATTGCTTTGGCCTCGATTTGCCGCACCCGTTCCCGGGTGATCCCGAAAATCTTGCCAACCTCCTCGAGAGTGTATGCATATCCATCGGCCAGCCCATAACGCAAGCGGATGATTTCCCGTTCGCGGTACGTTAGGTCGGAAAGGGCCGAATGAATCGAGCGCTTCAGGAGGTCGAAATTCATCTCATAGAGGGGATCGTCTTCGCGATAGTCCGCCAGAAATTCACCCAGATAGCTTTCTTCTTGTTCACCGACGGGTTGATCCAGCGACAGGGGCTGGTGGCTCATGCGGAGAATACTTCGGACGTCCTCGACCGACATCCCCAGGGTGCGGGCTGTTTCGTCAAGCGTGGGGATCACGCCGGTATCTTGAGCCAGTTTTCGGGCCGTCGCATGGATTCGGCCGCAGACGTCAATCATGTGAACCGGCATCCGGATTGTTCGGCTCTGATCAGCAATTGCCCTTGTGATCGCCTGCCGAATCCACCAGGTGGCGTAGGTTGAGAACTTGAAGCCACGGGCATACTCGAACTTATCAACCGCCCGCATCAGTCCGGTGTTGCCTTCTTGGATGAGATCGAGGAAACTCAATCCCCGATTCCGGTATCGCTTGGCAATGGAGACGACAAGCCGCAGATTCCCTGCCGAAAGATACCGCTTGGCTGTTTCGTATTCCTGGGCATAAGAGTTGATAGCAGCCAGGTGTTTCCGGAGGGTGGTTGGGCTTTCCAGCGTCATCCGCATGAGGTACCGAAGCTCCCGCCGGAGTTCTTTGGACCAGGGTGTTTCAGGTGTCCCCTCGAGCGACTTGAGATCGCGGATGATCTCATCCATTCGCTGGGAAATTCGGGTCAAGCGATCAAGCAGGGGCTGAAGTTTCTGGGTCCGCAGATCGAGTTCTTCGACCAGCCGGACGGCCCGGAATCGGCGTTTCATCAATCGTTTGCGAGCAGCGCGGCGTTCTTCCAGCGGCAGATGGCGATTCATCATGATCTGAAAATCGTGCCGATTCCGTCGCTGGATTTCTTCCAGAGTTCTCAGGTTTGGGCCAAGCAAATGGATGATATGCCGTTTGCCGCGAAGATTGGTCACGGACACATCCATGGTCCGGTCCAACCGAAGGCGTCCTTCGCGAACCTTTCTTAGCAGCTCAATGGCAGCGTTCAGAATATAGTCGGTTGCCAGCATGGCGTAACGGAATTTCCGGCGAGCCTTTTCGATGTCGCGGGCTGCCCGAATCTCGTCTCGCCGACTGAGAAGGGGAATCTCCCCCATCTGCATGAGGTAAATCCGAACCGGGTCATCAATCCGATCATCCTGGCCCGTCGTGTCGGCGTCCAGGTCGCGCTCATCAGCGTCGTCCAGTTCATCCTCGCCGTTGACGCCAGAGGGCTGGGCAGTCTTTTGGGCTACCGCCAGTTCCAGGTCGAACTCGTCTTCATCCGTGGATTCTGTTGCAGACAACGAGATGACATCGCTCTCTGCGGCGGGTTCGATGAATTCCGCGTCAACGCTATCGAGGAGGAACTCGGGAATCGAATCGTGCCCATTCTTCGGCTTCGTCTCACCATCAGGCCCCTGTTTTGGGGATCCATTGTGCCGGGGAACCTTCTTGAGGCTAACCCGCCGGCCATTGACTTTGCCACATTTGCCGGACTTTACCGGCGTGCGTCCGCGATTCTTGCTGGTTCTAGGCAAGGTGCTGTCCTCAACAGGCAAGAGACTTCAAAGCGGCCACAACCACGCGTACCGATTTGCCTGATTAAGGAGGGAGCACATCCAGTGCCTGAACATCCGTGTGGGACGTGCTCTGAACGTTAGTTATTTTCTATAAATGACTTATGTTAATCCCAAAAAACGGACTTGTTCTTGCGGAAAGGGTAATGTTTCAAAACGGAAACATTCCGGCAACACCTTGATGCTGCCTGGGTATGTGGGTATGTCAGTGTCCCACTCAGCTCAAGCCCGGTTGGCTGCCTTCGGGGAACCAGGCCAACCGGCCTTGTCAACCGTGCACTCCGCACGAGTTATACCTGCGCCGCCGATTTTTCGTAATTTGGGAAATCTAGGAAAAACAACAATTGCCCTATCTTACCGATTCGGAAAATTCGGGTCAACTAGAGCAAATAGGAAAATCGTGAATTGTGGGCGGGGTGCAAAAACCGCACCGTGTGCACCCAGCCTGAGAACTACTACGTCGGTCAACTCCACTAGAAACGGCATTTGCCGTCTAGGATCAGCGGCCGAGAAGACTTCTGGATAATCGGAGGATGCACTGCCGGACCCTGGTTCACTTTTTTTAGATGCATGTGGTAACCAGAGCGCGCTCTAGCAAGACCAACACAGCCCATGTGAACCATTGACTTATTCGTGGAAGCAACTCATGAATTGCCCTCGTCGAATACCATCAAAGCGGTCCCATTTGGCGGCAGAACGGATTGACAATGGAAGCCACTGGGCTTGACGACCCCTCTTGCACCGTACACCATTGATAGCTTAAAGCTTGGCATCAAGAAACGTCACTCCGACCCAAAGAGGTCATCGAGCAATTCACGAGTTGCGAAATATGAGCAGGATGGACAGCCGAGTTGATCGCGAGATTGCCGCTAAGGTATTTCGCGACAAGTTTGGTAGCGAGCCGGAAGTCATCGCAAGGGGGCCAGGCCGTGTTAACCTGATCGGGGAACACACGGATTACAACGATGGTTTCGTCCTTCCCATGGCCATCGACCGTGCGATTTGGATCGCACTTCGACCAAGGCGAGACCGTTGGGTCATGGTTCACTTCAGTAATACGGAGCAATACGGGGAGTTTCATCTTGATGCTCTCCGCAACGCCGGCGAAGGTTCAATTGAATACGTAAAAGGGGTGGCGTGGGCACTTCAAGAAGAAGGTTTCTTCCTCCGTGGCTGGGAAGGCGTGGTGATTGGAGATGTTCCCGTGGGGGCCGGGTTGTCTTCTTCGGCTGCACTGGAGGTTGTCACGGCCCGAGTTTTCGCGACGGTCTCTCAATTCCCGTGGGAACCCGTCAGGATGGCACTCCTTTCGCAGCGGGCCGAGAACCGGTGGGTTGGTGTTCAGTGTGGAATTATGGACCAATTGATATCGGCTTGCGGTCAGGCTGACCACGCCCTGCTCATCGATTGCCGGAGTCTGGAACTTCAGCAAGTACCGATCCCGCCAAGTGTTTGTGTCGCCATTTTGGATACAGGAACGCGCCGAGGACTGGCAGACTCGGCTTACAACGAGCGGCGGGCAGCGTGCGAGCAGACCTCCGATCTCTTTCGCGTGAAGGCTTTGAGGGATATTTCGCTGAGCGAGTTCGAGAGTCGTGCTGGTGATCTCGACGAAACAACTCGAAAGCGGGTCCGCCATGTAATTACGGAAAACGATAGAACGCTTCGGGCTGCTAATGCGCTTCGAGGAGGCGATACGGCGAGATTTGGCCAACTGATGGTGGAAAGCCACAGGAGTCTTCGGGACGATTATGAGGTCTCAAGCCCCGCCCTTGATACAATGGTCGAGATTGCCCTCAAGCAGCCAGGTTGTCTGGGCGCGAGAATGACGGGAGCCGGTTTTGGGGGATGCGCCGTCGCCTTGGTCGAGGCTGAAATGGCTGAGATATTTGCCCAAAAAGTTGCGGAACAGTATCGCCAAGAAACCCGCCATGAACCCGCGGTTTACATATCTCGGGCGAACGACGGCGCGGCGATTGTCCAGTAGAAACGTTCCGAATTGGCGTGTGTCGTCCGGGGGACAAGAGCACGATCTGGACAATCGTCTCGTGCGGTGCCCCCTGGTTCTCAGACGGGCAAAGAACCGAACTTCCGGTTCCTCTTTAAGTCCCCGATTCAGTGCTTTCCGCCGACCCTAAGGCACTCGGCTGGAGTAATCACCCCGTCGCCATTGAGATCGTATTTTTGGTACTCTCGAAGCTGATCATGAGTCCACTTGTCGGTGAATTCAGCCATGAGAACTTGCCCGTCACGGTCGCGGTCCTTTTCTTTGAACCAGGACGGGAGTCCGGACGGCAATCGATCCCAAGCTGACCGCTGGATAAACCGCTTTGTGCTTACGGGTTTAGCGGTTCCAGAGGAAGACGATGACGAAGCTGAACCGCCGGCCTGGGCGGCGAGGTGTTCCGCGATTTCCTGCAACGTTAATTCAGAATTGCCATCTTTATCTGCCTTGGCCCAGTCACTTCCCCGCATCTTTTCCCACTCGTTTTTTTCCAACTTTCCGCTGTGATTTTCGTCATATTGCTTCATCAGACCTTCAGCGTAACGCCGAATGCGTTCGTCCAAAGGCTGAGGAGGCGGCGGTGGTTGACTGGGCGCCGAAGCAGGGGTACCAGGACTCGCTGCCGGTGCCGAAGTTGTGCCAGGTGTCGCCGTCGCCGAAGCAGGGGTTCCAAACCCCGGCACAGTGGGGGTTGAAGAACCGGTGGAGCTAGGGGCGCCAAACCCTGGAACCGTCGCGTTAGGCCCCAAACGCAGGACGTTTATCGGCTGTGTCTGTGACGTTGAGGACTGTTGGCTTCCCGAAGGAGACTGCCCCGCTTGCTGGGACGAATCCCCGGCGTACCGTTGCTTATAGTAATCGATCACCTTTTGGCGAAGATCGTCAACACGGAACCCTTGCGAGATATCGATCCCTGCGCGTTCCTTCATTCGCGAGACCAGGAATTCGCCCATCCGAGATTGCCCAATCTCATCTGGAGACACCGTTCCATCCTGGTTGGTGTCCATTTGACGCATCAAACCTTCGTAAAACTGGACGCGGCGGTCAACTTCCGGATTGCCTGTGATGGACGCTTGCGGAGTGGACGGACTTCCCGACATTCCGGGCATCATTCCTGGTGGACCCCCAAACATTCCTGGTGGTCCTCCGCCAAACATCCCAGGTGGACCGCCTCCCCCCATCCAGGGAGGTTGCGCTGACCCAGAATGGACAAGTGCCACAAGGCTTACCACCCAGCCGATGAGTGTGAATGTTAACAAACGCCGATTCATAAGCGATCCCCAATGGTGGCCTGGAATAGTTGGCCGAATGATTGTTGGATGCGGGGTATCCTATCAACAACATTCATTTTACCCAGCCGGATGTATTTTCGCGCGCACTCCCCGCCACAAGAACTAACCGCTAACCGACGAGAATGTTTCGTGGGCCCGCCTCGAGAAGGCCCTTTGGGAAGCCTTTTGGGTAAACTGATCGGTGCTCTAAGCACGTTTCTGGCTATTTGGGGAATGAGAGGCCCAGATGAGTTAAGGAACACGGTCACTTGTTGCTCACTACGGGGGAGATGCCATGAGTGGGATTCGTCACGTCGCGGTTTTGCTTTTGTGTTGCCTCGGTGCAGGGACCGCCGCTATGCTGGTCTCTCCCGCGGTTGTTGCCGCGGAGCGTCCAAACATCCTCATTATGATCACGGATGATCAGCGATATGACGCGTTGAGCGTGGTCCAGAAGGAACAGGGAGAAAGGGCTAGATTCCCCTGGTTTCAGACCCCCAATCTGGACCGCCTTGCCGCAGAGGGGGTGCGTTTTCGGAATGCGTTCGTTGTCAACTCGCTGTGTGCTCCCAGTCGAGCTGTGATGCTCACAGGTCGATACAACCACCTCAATGGGATCGCATCCAATTTTCGCCCCTTTCCTCTTGAAAACCCGACTTACGCAACGATTCTTCAACGGGCCGGGTATGTGACTGGCTACTTCGGCAAATGGCACATGGATAGCCAGCGGGAACGACCGGGGTTTGATTTCTTTGCCAGCTTCATTGGGCAGGGCGTGTACTTTGATTGCCCACTCCTGGTCCAGGGCATTGAGACGCCCACGCAGGGCTGGGTCGATGATGTGACCACGGAATATGCCATCAAATTCATTCGAGAAACGAGCGAGCAGAAAAAGCCTTGGCTCGTCGTCCTTGGTTTCAAAACGCCCCATGGCCCGTTTACCCCCCCGGAGCGGGCAAAAGACCGCTTCGCCGGTTGTCTGGCACGGCGGACGCCGAATTTCGAAGTCCGACCGCCGTACCTGCCGGGAGCACAATCCAAACAAGTTGGGAACGTTCCGCCAGAGTCAAACGAAGTCTCGGTTAATCTCGACTACTTCCGTAGTATTAGCGGTGTGGACGACTGTGTGGGCCGGATTCTGGCAACCCTGGAAGAATGCCGGGTGGCGGAAGACACCGTGGTTATCTTTCAGAGCGACAACGGCTTTTATCTTGGGGAACACGGCTTAGGAGATAAACGAAGTGCGTACGAGGAAAGCTTGAGGATCCCTCTCTTGGCACGTTATCCCAAATCCATTGCCAAAGGGCTTGTGCGGGACGAAATGGTGCTCAACCTGGATTTGGCGCCGACGATCCTGGATTTTGCCGGTGTTCCAGCCCCGGAAGAAATGCAGGGTAAAAGCTGGCGTCCCCTCGCAGAAGGGAAAAACGTGCCCTGGCGCAAATCCTGGCTATATGAATACTTTGCCGAAAAACAGCGAAACAGTCGTGTGCCTGACGTTGTGGCCGTCCGAACGGAATCGGCCAAGCTCATCACATATCTGGGTCATGATGACTGGACGGAGCTATTTGATCTAAAGACTGACCCGTATGAGACGCGAAATCTTTACCGCGATTCAGCGGCGGCTGATCTACGACGCGAATTGGAGACCGAACTGGAGAGATTGAAGAAGGACGTTGACTATCGGGTACCCGATTATGTCGATCGTCCCGATTGGTGGGGTGGGTCACCACCGGATCCCAATGCTCCGCCCGAGGTCTGCCTCAACTATCGATTTGATGTCTCTGACCAGGGTGATACCATCGCGGATCGTTCAGGGCGCGGAAATAGCGGTATCAACCGGGGTACAATTGTTCGCCAGTCGTCGGATGGTAAGCCTGTGCGTTACTTTGACGGAAACGGGCACATTGAAGTCGCGAACACGGCGAGCCTGAACCCGGCCGATATGTCGTGGACTGCGGAAGTGGTCTTTCGCGCGGAAAAGCCAGACGGGGTTCTCCTGGCCCGGGGAGGACAGTCCCAGGGTTACGCCCTCTGGTTAAAAGAAGGTCGGCCTGTGTGGACCGTCGTGGTCAACAACCAGGCTTTTTCAGTGGAAGCCCCGGACCAAGTTCAGGGGTGGACAACGGTTACGGGCATCATCTCGCCCCAGCGGCGGGCAGAGCTTTATGTGAATGGCAAACTGGTGGGACGAAAGGCATTGCCCGATTTCATCACAACGGATCCCCATGATACGATGCAAATTGGTGCGGACACCGGAAGCTCGATCGTGCCCGCTGGCACTCCACGATTTTCAGGCGAGATGAAGCAGGTCATGCTGTACCGCGGGGCACGGCCGCCTCAATGATTTGGGCCGTCTTCCTTGCAAGGGTATCGGCCCAAGACCGAGGAGATATTACATCACGGTGGCCGCAGTGAGGACTTTTTCAATAGCAGCTGCTGTGTCGATCATATCGCGTTCGCCAAGCGTCGGATGGACGAGAAACATGAGGCTGGTCTGGCCGAGCTCTTGCGCCACGGGCAGCGGCGTCTTGGGACCTAGACCGCGATCCTGAAAGAGCCTTTCGCGATAAATCTCGGGGCAGACGCCTGCGCCACAAGGGATTCCCTCGGCCTGGATAGCAGCGAGGATCCTGTCGCGAGTCCAGCCTGGTTTTAGACATCCGGGTTGGAGGAAGGCGTAGAACTTGTAATAGCTGTGCTCGACGGACTGTGGCGGACGAGGGATTCGCAAGGATGGCAAGCTGGAAAGGTGGCGTCGGAGGATGTCGGCGTTGGCCCGGCGGATCGTGACCCAGTTTTCGAGTTTTCCGAGGGCCACACGTCCAATAGCGGCCTGCATCTCCGTCATGCGCCAGTTTGTCCCAAGTGTTTCGTGAACCCAGCGAAAGGTGGTGCCGCCCGGTTGTTGCATTAACTCCCAATTCTTGCCGTGATCTTTGAGACTCCACACTTTGCGCCACAATTCGGGGTCATTTGTGGCGACCATGCCACCTTCGCCACCGGTGGTGATGATCTTGTCCTGGCAAAATGAAAAGGCCGCGATGTGTCCCAGCGAACCTACCGGTCGCCCCTTGTATCGCGCCCCGTGAGCCTGGGCGCAATCCTCGACGACAGCCAGCCCGTGTTGTGAGGCCAGCTTCATGATAGGGTCCATATCGCAGGGCCAACCTGCCAGATGGACGGCGATGATCGCTCGGGTCCTTGACGTGAGAACCGTATGGATCGTGTCCGCGGTTATGTTTTGACTATCGCGGTCCACATCTGCGAAAACAGGGGTTGCTCCAACGCGCAGCACGCAAGCGGCGGAAGCCACGAAACTCCGGCAGGTGACGATGACCTCGTCGCCTCGACCAATACCCAGGGCTTCCAGGGCCGCTTCCAGGGCGACTGTCCCGTTAGCCACGGCGACGGCGTGACGGCAGCCGGCAGCTTGTGCGAATTCCTCTTCAAAGCAGCGTGTTTCCTGACCGGTCCAGTAATTAACTTTGCCCGATTGAAGTGTGCGGACGACGGCGCTTATCTCATCGGACTCAAAGACGGGCCAGGGAGGTAACGGTGTCTTGCGAAGGTGTGAGCCGCCATCGAGGGCCAGTTGCTCATGTGGCGCCTTTTTCGGGATTTCCACAGTCGCCATAGCGAAAAACCTCTGCGTGTCTGGTTCTTACCAAGAGATGCCTGGGGGCCTGAGATTCTTTCCTAGGGGTCAGCTCTCTCCCCTTATGCCGCGCGTCTGATGGACGGACACCGGTACGCTGGGAACCAACCGTTTGTCATGGAAACCGCTGACTCATCCCCAAAACGGCGGCGAAGCAATTCACCGTAAACTTCTGGTTCCACGATGTAATTGACCACGTGATAGTCGCATCGCAGGTCAGAAAAACCGGCTTTGAAGTTAAACAGCGAATCCTGTCGCGCCCCAAGACCACCGCCAAGATGGAGCCAGCGAAAGCCATTGGCACTGCCCCAACGACGGACAGTATCGATGATGAGTTTCGTCCCCATAGCCCGTTCACGACCGAGCGCCGGATTGCTTCCACCGAGATGGTATTGGAGCACCTCACCACAGTGGAAGAAGAGACACGCAGCGACAGGTTCGCCCCTCAACATGGCAAGCAGAAGCTTGAGTCGCCCATGTAAGTGGTGCCTCATCCGGTCGTAGTATGACTGGGGAAAGAAGTAATATGGAGCTGCGTCCACAGCTCGCATGGTTGCTTCATATAACGACCGAAAGTCGCCAAGATGTTTCAGCGCGACATCCTCAAATACAGTCATATTCTCTGCGATTGCCCGACGGATGTCTCTCCGATGATTAAGGCGAATGGCGCGTTGCTGTTCGCTTTCAGGTTGCCGGAGATCGATCACAACGGTTTGACCAAGAGGCTTGATGGAGGCCAGTCCGTGCCACATCCACGCGGTGTCGTAAAGGGGATGTTGCCGGACAAAAACCGAGACGATGCGAAGTCCACGTAGAGCGCGGGCGATTGAGTTTTGCCATCCCGCGCGGAATTCGTCGGCTTGGGGGGCGTTTGGCGAACAATTGGTGATGAGTCCCGGATAACCGTAGGCTGAGGCGGCATCTTTCCATTCTGTTCCGGTAAACTCAGGTACACTGTCGAGGTTGCGAATCAAAACGGGTAGGGCCGCGACGAATGGTCCGTCCTCGTAAACCAAAAGGACTGGTTCGCCGTCGTCAACGTCACGAATTGCAAGATGATACTCGGGCAAGTGGTAAACATCGAAGAAGCCACATCGTGACAGCACTTCCTGCCAACATTGGCTTTGAGAAGCCCGGATCAATTGTATGCCTGCCATGGCTCGTGCCCCTCGTCAAGCAGCCTTGCGACGATAGCGAATCTCATGGTCACCAACTGCTGCGTAAAGTACAGATTCGATTTCATCGACACAGCGGATCGCGTCGAAATGTGTTTTTCCCAGGCGATAAGCCCGACGTCCGGCATCGCGTAACCATTCCCGGTTTCGGAGGGCTTCCGTCATAAGGTTCGCAGCTCTTGGGATGTCATGGGGAGGCAGGACCAGACCACATTCGTGTTGCCGAATCAGATCAGCCAACCAACCTTCGTGGTTAATGGCGATCGGACGCCCCGCAGCGAGGCTGTCAAAGAATTTGTTGGCACAATTCTTGTGGAGAGCCGGCACATCAATGAAGGTGGACATGGTCAAATCCGCTGCGGAAAAGAGACGCGGAATCTCTGTCTTGGGCACCGGCGGATGGATAAAGACCGATCGATCGAGAACGCCAAGGTCCCGCGCAAGATTTTGAAGAAGGGTTTCCTCCCGGCCCTGTCCGACAAGAAGGAATCGCACCTCGGGCAATTGCTTTTCAACCTCGGCGGCCAGACGTACGATGTACGAGCACCCATTGGCCAGTCCGAAGGTGCCGGCGTAAAGTACCAGTGGGCGGTCGGCCAACCACTGATTTTCCTGCCGGAAGGACCGCCCCCACTCAGCCGGGACATCGAACCGACGGAAATCACAGGCGTTCGGGACGACCCGGACACGTTCCCGGGGATAGCCAGTTTCTACCACCCCGTCTGCCATCATAGGTGAACGGGCCACGACGAACGCCGCGTTGCGATAGGCGAAACGTTCCAGCCAGCGGGCTGCCGCAATCGTCACGGGGCTTCGTAAGGCGCCCATGGCAATTGGAACTTCAGGCCAGAGGTCCCGGACCTCAAAAATCATGGGGACTTTCCAACATCGGGAGGCGTACACTCCCGGCAAAGCCACCGTGAGTGGCGTACTGGTGGCATACACAAGATCTGCGGGCGGCAAGCTTCGGATATAGCGACAGCAACGAAACACAAACGCAAAAAAGGCCCTGATGCGCGAAACGTACCCCATCGCGTTGGAATACGGGACGGGACACCAGTGAATATGAACCCCCTCTTCCAGGGTCTGATACCATGACCCACGCCGACCTGATTGGTCAGTCGTCACCACATGGACATCATGTCCTCGTCGAGCCAGTTCCGCGACAAAGGTGAAAAGAAACGTTCCTCCTCTTTGGCGCGGTGGGGCAAAATGCTGGCTGATAAGGACAAAGCGCATCGTTTCCTCCGTGAAACTAATTTCTTTCCGTTTATCCCGGTGGGGGCATCACAATAATAGGCCGCTGCGGCAGGTTGGATCACCTGTTACGGCAAAACTCTACGGACAATTTGCGAATTGCCCGTAGTGGCAGGTGTAATATGACCGCCGTGTCCTTGACAGACAGCACCAGGATGTGTCCGGTCGCGTTCTTGGGTGCTTTTCAAGCTAAGCCGATGTTAGCGTGGGGACAATCCGGCGACAAGAGCAGTTTGTTAACCCCGGCAAAATGGCTAAGGGCCGCTGCGATGTGATTATCCGCGCCCCAGAACAGCCAGCTTGCATGGGAGGTGACCTGCCACTTTCTGGAAACATGGATGAGCTTGATCCAAGAACGCGACAGTGAAACGTCCTGGTCTTTTTTCGCAGGATACGCCCCTTTGCGGTGAAACTGCATCCCGTTGTCAGTTCTCGCGAACCTGCTGACACTTCCACTCCAAATAGGCGTTGACGTCGCACTCCACAAATGCCAGGACAGCAGCCAGCACGCCAGCGTCATCCAGGAGACCGGCAATGGGGATGAAATCCGGGCAGGCGTCAATCGGAGACAGGACGTAGAGCAAAGCTCCGGAAATCGCTGCAATCGTCATCCAGGGCACATTAGGATAACGGCCGGAAAGATAATCGTACACCAGCGAGATCAAATTCGGGATAATGCTGGCAAACCGTGCCAGTGCCCCGCTGGACGCCTTGCGCTGAATCTCGGCAGCATTGGCAAGCACCTTTTCGGCGTCTTTGTGATCAACATTTTGGAAGTCGTTGAATGATCGAGCTTGACTCATAACAAAACTCCTCAACTCAAAAAGTTGTTGATACGTGTGTCGCAAAAAACGGTTTGTTATTCAGTCCGACGATCTGTGTCCACCAAGCTAAGCACCTGCTCAACCTTAGGGGCTTTGTTTTTAGGCGAACAGCAGAAGTTTTCAGAACGAACAGGTAAGACGTTTGCTCGTTTGTTGTCATTTCTGCTGCCCTCTAATCTATAAGACGAATCCAAGGGCGGATTCTTAACAAAAATTTTGGGATTGCGGACCCACGGTCGGCCATTCACCGGAAGGCAAGGGCTTATTTCTCGCTCCGCTATCGGCAAGGGGTGTATGACGGGGGCAGCTTCGTCTAGAAGGGTTGTGTGCGGGTGATTGCGGAGCGAGAAGATGGCACCGGATCACGGAGCGAGAGGACCGTCAGTGGGAGATTGGGGTGCCGCCTCCGGATGTCAGTCCGATCGATGCAAGATTTCTCATCCAGCGGGCGTTGACGTACTTCAGGTTTCATCGTTGGCGGATGAACTATCCGGAGTATCGGCGGCTGTGTTTCCCTTTAACGAGCAGTCCTGTGGAGTCGGTGATCAAGCAGATCAATCGGCGGGTGAAGGGGACGGAGAAATTCTGGGCGAGGGAGACGAGCGAGGCTGTGTTGCAGCTGCGAGCCGATTACCTGAGTAACTCAGCCCCGATGAGATCATTTTGGCTCCGTCACCAGACCCGCCAAACGGGGGTGAACGCCTAATCCCATGCCCAATGAAAACTACAAAGTGCGAAATGCAGCTCCTATGCTCCGAAAAAGATATGTCAATTTACCCTGTACGAATATACAGATATGGGGCTACGATGGCTAGACAAGTGCCATAAAAAGTATGAAATCGACAACAAGTTGGCACTATTTGCCTTTGGAATAGGCATTGGCAGCCTTGTCTCTTTCACAAAAACATCAAAAAGCACGGTTGTATTTTATTTTCAACAAATATATGAATAATCCTGCATATTGCCATTCTGATCTGCATTTGGAGCAAATTCGTTGACTGCAAATAACTGCTCTTTTACAATAATCGCGTGCGTTAAAGAGCGCAAATCGAACTTGTCTGGAAAGGAGGTTGGTATGAGCTCGCGAAGATTGGCTTTCACTTTGGTTGAATTGCTGGTTGTTATCGCTATTATCGGGATATTGATCGCCCTCCTCTTGCCCGCCGTCCAAGCCGCCCGGGAAGCGGCCAGGCGGAGCCAGTGCACCAACAACCTGAAGCAGATTGGACTGGCCTTGCACAACTTTCACGACACGTATGAGCGTCTCCCCGCTGCCTGCTACGACCCGCTCATCCAGAACCTTGCCAATCCACCCGGCTCGGGCCAGTGGTACCGTTGGTCCTATTTGACCTGCCTTTTGCCCTTTGTGGAGCAAAAATCGCTTTTTGATCAGCTTGTCTCCACTAACTCGTTCATTCAATGGCCAGACGGTACGACGGCCGCCACGTCGAAAACGCTGATCAACACGTTCATTTGCCCATCGGATCTCGGGAACGTGAAATCGTTGTTTGCTCTTTCCGGCAACGCCGCGCCGGGCAATTACCATTGCAATCGGGGCGACCAGTGGCTGAATTGGGATTGGTATGAAAGCCGGGGCGTCTTTGGTCGCGGGGACAAAAAGCCCATCGGTCTGGCAATGGTAACGGACGGGACAAGCAACACTATGGCGGTGGCTGAAGTGATGGTAGGCGTTCCTGGCAGCCGCAAGGTCCGCGAGGGTGTGGCCCTTAACGTCGGGGCCTACAACAGTGCGCCCCCTTCGTTGTGTCTCCAACAAGTTGGACCCAACCAGCAGTTTAAAGACACCGTGACGGTGGAATCGCGCTCCTGGCTCCATCTGGGGTCGCGATGGATGTGCGCTTCAATTTACACCACTTGGCATCCGATGCTTCCACCCAACGGTCCGAGTTGCGCCAACGCGCACACGGAAGATTGGCTGTTGACCACAGCCTCCAGCCGCCACCCGGGCGGAGTCAATGTGTTGTTGTTGGATGGCTCGGTGAAGTTTGTCAGCGAGACGATCGATGCGGGCGATCCCACGCGGACGGCGAACTCACCACCTCCCGGCTTCCCACCGCTGGTGGACACGGGCCGGCCGCAAGATTACGCCGGGCCATCGCTCTACGGCGTATGGGGCGCCCTCGGCAGCGTTGCGGGTGCCGAGTCCGTCCAGGCGCCGTGAAAAGCGCTACCCAGGGAGCAGTTTCGCCGTTGTCACCTTTGGCCTTCCAGTGTGGTTCTCGCGTCAAGGGAGGTTGTCGTATGGTCCCGCGAGCAATACTGCTGTTGCTATTGTGTCTTGTGGTTCTCACCGTCCCCGGCTGCGGGGGGAAGAAGAAAGAGATTCCCAAGACCGTCCCCGTGACGATTAAGATCACTTATCACGGCCAACCGGTGGAGAATGCCAACGTGGTTATGCTACCGCAAGACAGAGACGGACGGGGGGCTTCTGGAACCACGGATGCTACAGGCGCTGCCGTGATGGAACTGCCCGGGTTGACCAAGGGAGTTGTACCCGGGCGGTACCGCGTGACGGTCACCAAGGTAGAGTCCGGAGCCGGGGCCACTGCCACTACCCCAGAAGAGTTTTACAAAGCCCAAGAGCAACAGCAAAACGCGGCGAATCCAGCAGCCTTGGCACCTAAGCAAGTTCTTCCTGCAAAGTACGCAAATGCCCAAACAAGCGGATTGGAATGCACGGTGACGGAAGCCCCAAATCAGGTCTTTGAGTTCAATCTCACCGATTGAGCGGCTAGCTCCGCTTCGCCGGCAGTGGGCCAATTCCTCCCGGAGGAGGCACCTCACAAGAGAATAGGCCGGTCTCGGACCGGCCTATGACTTAGCACGCCATCGTAAGTTGGGCCGACGGGATTTGAACCAGCGACCTCTTGGTCCCGACCAATCGCTCCAAGCCAGGCCGTTTTGCAATTGCGTGCTGACTATTTGAGCGACTCGGCCCCGATGAGATCATTTTGATTGCGTCGCCAAGCCCGCCGAACACCGGTGAACGCCTACTCCCATGCTCAATGAACATTACAGAGTGCGAAATGCACCCGGCAAAATGGGCATGACAGGGAAAGAACAGGGGTTGCTGTCCCAGATGCGCGGACAGTCATCGCGCTATTGCACGACCCGAACGGCCTCTTCCTGTTTCTGCCGCGCATACCATTGCTTCCAAAGACGGATATCATACCCAAAGTTTTGACCGCCGCTTAATTCGACAAGGGCTTCCAGCACCGCCGGGTTCGAAATGGGCCGTTCGACCACCTTAGAGCTATCCCCGCCGGATCCGGCTCCAAATGACATCCCCGACTTCCCTGTGCTGGAACTGCTGAATCCCGCCCCCATACCCGTCGGTGGCCGGGTTCCTGGAATGAATATCTTGTGCCGGGTCACCAAGGCATCAATCAGGGCAGGAATAGCTGAGGGGTCCCCCATCCGTCTCAGAGCATCTGCTGCACGGTTCACAATGGCATTATCTTTGTCGCGAAGTCTGCCAACGAAGAAATTGACAATTTCCCCTGATTTGAGCGGCGATAAAGCTTCCAGGGCGTGGAGTCGAACCTCTTCGACCGGGTCTTCGATAGCGAGAATGGCCAGCGCCCGAGCGGCCTCGGGCGTTCCGATTTGACCGAGGACGCCCGTGAGGAGAAGTCGCACGGCATCACGGCGTTCATTCTTCATTGCCATGACGATCGGTTTGACAGCCGCCGGATCACGAATGGCCTTGATCTCCCGCTCGGCGGTCACGGGATCGCTTTCCAGACCGTTGAGAAGCCGATGGAGCCGCAGGGACCATTCCCGCTGCACGGTTGTTTGTTGCTCGCGTTCCTGTTCCAACTGGACCTCCTGCGGGAGCATCCATCGCCCCTTGTAAAGGACATACCCCATTGATTTCATAATTTCATCGCGGGTCTTCCATTGATCGCCAACTTTTTGGTATCCGAGCAAGGCCCTGGCCCTCTGGTGTTCCGGATCCAGTTCGATGATCCGCTTCAAATGGACTTCACGCTCTTTGGTAAGATTGTGGTCCCGGCACCATTCCGACAATTTCCAATGTCCCTCGACCGTATCCGGTGTGTTTTGACGAAGTTGCTGATATTCCGCTTGGACCTCGCTCAAACGGATGATTTCCTTGACCTCGGATTTGGGGACCGAGATCACGGCCTCGTCTTCCGTCCGGACAGTCACCGTGTCATCCTTTTGATCGGGGGCTGATTCGACAATCTGGCCCACGATGCGCCCCCCGCTTTGCAAGACCACGGTGTCGCCGAAGAGGAGACGCGACGCAGAAAGCCATCCGCTCAGATAATACGCAACGGCGGCAGTCGCCAAGATCAACCTGCATGATCTCATCTTGGTCGTCTCGTAGCAGAATAGAAAATCTGTTTACGTCCTTGACTGTTTCGCCTGCCCCATATTTTCAGTATAGATCAGCGGACCATCGTTGGCCAACCAAAACCATCTTGGTTGCCATGAACGAGACGCAAGATGCGAATCAACCGCAACGCGTCTGATAGCGCAGTCTTACCTAATGAGTCGCTCGACCAACCAATCTTCGTAGGCACCCATATCCTTCCACCGCACGGCTGCCCGGACCGGTCTCCCCGAGGGGTCGATCCGCGTGAAACCGTCATCGGTTACGACCAAGGAGAGCGTTTCCATCTCGGTGAGGTTTTCCGTTTCGGCTAAATAAACGGCCACTGTATCGAAAAGCGTGCTGCTTCGATCCGGTGGTGGAAGCTCCTTCTTTTCTCCCGCTTCGCGCCAGGCCTGGTAATTTTCCATGAGAGCACGGACAAGCTTGTCAGAACACTCATAGACCTTGCGGAATTTTTCGCCCGTCAAATGGACCAAGCCGCAGGTGTCGAGGGGTGTGATCGTGACTTCCCAATCGGCCGCGAAGACAACTTGAAGGGCCTTAGGATCGACTTTCACGTTGTACTCGGCCGAGATTTCTTTGCTTCCTCCATAACCTTTGTACACGCTCCCATGCATACCGACGAAACGTGCGTTCTTGGCCACATCGGGTGCCCGCTTGAGCACTTCCCCGATATTCTGTACGGGACCAATGCAGATCAATGTGATGGGTTCTGGACTGTTGCGAATCGTGTCGATGATCGCCTGAACTCCGTCTTCATAAACCTTCCCGGGATATTTCTTCAAATCATAGTCACCGATCCATCGGCTTTGCCGTCCCGGGCGATCATCCACGCCCAAGCCGAGCCCCACAGGGATGTCGGTTCTATTTGCGACTTCAAGCAACTTTGCGATCAGTTTTGCGCGATAAAGGACATTCCGGTTGTCTCCTACGACAAGGCGAACATCCAGTTGCGATGACTTGAGCAGGAGGGCGAGTGCCCAGGTATCGTCAATGTCATCGCCGATATCTGTGTCGAGAATGACAGGGAGCTTTTGGCCAGCCTTAAGCTTTCCCAACGCCTGTGCGGCAGTGAAGCGACGCTCGCTTTCTCCGAACGCCAGGCAATCGACGCCGCTTCTTGCGAGGAATCCACCGGCGAGTAATGATGCCAACATGCAACGACGTGAAACTTGCAACGACATTTTACCGACTCCTCAAAACCAAAGATGAATTCTCAACCAGCTCCGCTTTGCAGATCTTCATCACCAGCTTGAAAACATTCCGTATTTGGCGCTCGATCAACCAGATTATGGCCTACCGCTTTCACGAAAACAACAATCCAATGTGAATCGCCATAGCGACGCGGTGAGTTACGGGAAGAGGTTCAGCGTGACAACAGCGCGGACGAAATGCCACTTTAAACTGTCCAAATGCCTGGCATAAACGTGCTGGCCGGTTGGTAGGGGCAATTCATGAATTGCCCCTACCAGCTATTGGTAAAAACACTCGGAATCCAAAGGCCACACTTTGATGAGCTAGAAGGCCACTTCAGTCGAGTTCGTAAAGCTTTTCATCCACGCGGGGTGGTTTCAGATGCTGCACAAAGCTTCTGAAGGACTTGCCACTTTGCTGGAAGATCGGCTCTTCTTGTTCCAGAACGTCCCCCAGTTCTTCTTCGATCGTTTCTGGATCCTCGCCGGCCTCCAGCCTTCGGATGGCTTCTTCCATCGCACCGCCGAACTCGAGGCCCGTCTTTTGAGAGAGACGTCGCATCAGACGCGCCATTTGGCGGGGGTCCTCTTCATCTAAGTTCTCTGCCTCGGTGGCCAGGTCCATCATGGCCTCTTCGAATTTTTCTTCGTCAAAACCCGGTGGGAGGAAATCGTCGTCATCTCCCTCGCCTTCTCCCGATTTCTTTTCCGAACCACCGCCCCGACCGATGGCGAAACGTGAAACCCGGCGTTCCAATTTGGGCCGACCACATTTGGGACAGTCCGGCCGCTTGTCCGTGTTGATTCGTCGTGAAAAGAAATTGTAAATGGCGTGACAATCCGCACAGTAAAACTCATAAATCGGCATGGTGCTCACCTCCGTTTTGGCTACCTTCCTGATTCGGATTGACACTCCGAGATGTCAAAAAACACATTTTCCCTTCGTCTCTTTCCCATTTATACTAGCATGCAGACGGTCGCAAGAGTGATACAATTGACAACCAAATCGTCATAATGGTGCTCTCGGGACTATAGTGGGCCGTCAAATATTACCATAGTCGTTGATAAACTCAGGGGATTTTATGAAAATCGCAGTGACCGGCGTCAAAGGCCAGTTGGGCGGAGAATTATGTCGTCAGCTCGATCACCAAGCCATTGGCCTGGACCTCCCCGAGTTTGATCTTCTGGACGCCGACAAAGTTCGGAAGACGATCCGCGAACTTCGCCCCGACGTGATCATTCATGCGGCAGCCTACACGGCCGTGGATAAGGCAGAAGACGAACCCGATAAGTGCTTTGCGATCAACGCTACGGCTACGGGAATCCTCGTGGATCTGGCCCGCGAGTTGGATTGCCCATTTCTTTACGTTAGCACCGACTACATTTTCGGGGGGGAACCAGAACGGACCGAACCGTTTCGCGAGGAAGACGTAGCGTCTCCGCAGGGTGTTTATGCCAGGAGTAAATACGAAGGGGAGCTGAAAACGCTTGTTTGGGAAAAACACTACATCGTGCGAACCTGCGGACTTTACGGGCAATTGGGTCCGCATTCGCCCGGGAACTTTGTGGAAACGATGATCCGGTTGGCGAGCAACGGCCGTCCCCTGCGGGTGGTGGATGATCAATTCTGCACACCGAGTTATGTCGTCCATGTCGCCCGGGCCATCGGGTTTTTAATTCAGACCGATATGTACGGTACATTTCATATCGTCAATGATGGCGCTACGACCTGGTATCGCTTTGCGCGCGAAATCTTCCGGCAACTCAAGATCGACGTTGATCTGACGCCTATCACCACCGAAGAATATGGAGCCAAGGCCCCACGCCCCCGCTTCAGTGTGCTGGATACCTCAAAGTATCACCGCTTCTTCGGTGCACCGCCGTTGCCCCATTGGAAAGAAGCTCTGGCAGAGTATCTGGAATGTCGCTCCAAGTTTCAGCGACGCTCCTGAACGAGCGAGCCTTCAGCTTGGATTGATTTTTTTGTTGTTGTCGGTCAAACTGAACGGGCGTTTGATCGATCCTGCCAAAGGACCTGCCAGGTCCTGGCTGAAATTGAGATGTCCCGCTTTGTGTGTTGGGGAGCCTTGCCATGATGAATTGTGCCCGCCCCGTAATGCTCTTGCGGTCTCATGCCGTTGGGTTGATGAATGGTCCGCCATCGTTGAAACGGGCGATTCTTGCCATGATTCCCTTCGTCCTGTTCTTGATTGGGGCATTTGCCCTGATCGACGTGGGCCAAGCTTTTGGTGCTACGGCCCCGGATGTACAAAATCAATGGAAGCCTGGACCGATTCTTCTGAAGATGCTGGAAGGCCCTCTGGCCAATGTGGAGGAAATCGTATTCGCCGTCCGTGTTCCGGGTCGTGACCATTGGTATGTGACCTTTGGCAACTACTCGGATCATTCACAATATCCAAAGGATCTTGGGTTCAAGTTTGAGGAGGGTGTTTACTGGGGATATGGAGAGGGCGCCCGCCTGTGTGCCCTGAACCTCCGCAGCGGCGCCGTTCGTGTCTTGCTCGAAGATCCCAAAGGTGGCGTCCGGGATCCCCAGGTCCATTATGACGGGCAGAAGATTCTTTTTTCCTATCGAAAAGGCGGAACTCACCCGTTCCATCTTTACGAAATCAACGTCGATGGGACGGGCCTCCGCCAATTGACCGACGGTCCCGATGATGATATCGAACCGACTTATTGCCCTGATGGAAGCATTATTTTCTGTTCCTCTCGTTGCCGTCGTTTTGTCAACTGCTGGTATACCCGCGTGGCTGTGCTCTACCGCTGTGACGCCGATGGCAAGAACATCCGACCGCTTTCCAGCAACAACGACCACGACAATACGCCGTGGATTTTGCCCGACGGGCGTGTGCTATATATGCGATGGGAATATGTGGACCGCAGTCAGGTCCACTTTCACCACCTCTGGAGTATGAATCCGGACGGGACATTTCAGACCGTCTTTTTTGGCAATATGTATGGCGGGGTCGCTATGCTAGACGCCAAGCCGATCCCGAACACCAACAAGGTCGTCGTCTCGTGGTCGCCCGGTCACGGTCGGCCAGAGCACCTGGGGCCTGTGGCGGTAGTCGATCCGAGCTTAGGCCCCGATCGTCAGGACGCCGTCAAGATTCTGGGAAAAGAAGGAAATTGGAAAGACCCCTATGCCATTAGCGAGGACTGCTTCCTGGTGGCGCATCCCCGGGGATTGTTCGTCATGGATGGCGAAGGGAAGGCCGAGTTGATTTACCAATTGCCGCCGGAAGAACAGAAACAATTTCAATGCCACGAACCCCGCCCCCTCATGCCCCGTCCCCGGGAAAGAATCATTCCCTCACGTGTCGATCTCAGTAAACCTACGGGGACGCTGGTCCTCGAAGATATCTATCGCGGGCGGAATATGGAGGGTGTCCCACGGGGAGCGGTTAAGAAGCTGCTCGTGCTCAAGCAGTTGCCGAAACCCGTGAACTTCTCCGGCGGAATGGAACCGTTGACCATCGGCGGGTCTTTCACCCTGGCTGAGATCGTTGGCGAAGTTCCTGTTGAGCCGGACGGATCGGCCAATTTCGAGGTCCCCGCCTTGCAGTCGGTCTTTTTCGTGGCTTTGGACGAAAACGACATTGCGATCAAGCGGATGCACAGTTTTGTGACGCTTCAGCCAGGGGAAGTCACCAGTTGTGTGGGATGCCACGAGGTGCGTACTCATGCCCCTCACACGGTCAGCACCGATTTATTGGCCCTTCGTCATGCTCCCGATAAGATTCAGCCCATCAATGACGTCCCCAAAGTCCTGGATTTTCCCCGAGATATCCAACCGATTTTGGATCGCCACTGCGTGGCGTGTCACCAGCCCGATCGGCGAGAAGGCAATATCGACCTGACGGGTGACCACACGGCACGGTATTCCATGAGCTATTGGACGATCCGGGTGCATAACCTGGTCTCAGATGGCCGGAATGAACCCCGAGGAAATCGTCCTCCTTACAGTTATGGAAGCGCCGCCAGCCGCCTGATGAAACTCATCGACGGCAGTCACTATGGGGCGAAACTCAGTCCCCTGGAGGTCAAGATTGTTCGCCTCTGGATCGAGACCAGCGCGTGCTATCCCGGTACATATGCGGCACTGGGGTGTGGTTTCTATCCTGCGAATTTGCCTTGGGGTGAATTAGGACAACGGTGCGGAAGCTGTCACCTGGGGGAAGTCCAGACGGCGGAAGGTCCGAAAAAATCCCTGATCTTCCCCGGGGCGTTTCCAGGAGCTTCTGAGCCGCTCAGCAACCTCGATCGACCAGAAAAGTCGTATATCCTTCTTGCACCGCTGGCCAAATCGGCAGGCGGATTGGAGCTGTGCGGGAAACCGATCTTCACCGATACCAGCGACCCGCTTTACCAGAAGACCTTGGCCGCCATCCAGGACGCCCACCAGCGATTGCAGGAGGGTAAGCGATTTGACATGCCGGGATTCCGCCCCAATCAGCATTACATTCGGGAAATGCAACGATTTGGGTTCATTCCGAAGGACCTCGGGCCGAACGATCCTGTCGATTACTACAAGGTGGATCGTGCGTATTGGGATTCGTTCCTGTATCAGCCCGTGGCGCCGGGATCACTGGCGACCGGCGAATGATCAGCCCGCAGCGGTGTCGTTTGTTTTGCCATTTGCGGAATCAGATTCCTCGTCGAGTTCGACTTCGACCAACGGGATCACTTGACCCCGGGAGGTGAACCGCGCCAGGAGGGATTCACTGATAAGGTTATGTCCGAGGACGGCCCGATTGGCAGGTCGCGTGAGAGACCGATAAAGGAGCCACTGCCGGTTTGCGACTTGAACACGAAATCCCACGGCTTCATCGGGTGTGACCTTGCGGAGACATTCGCTGACGGTTAACTGCCGCCAAGTTAAGGGCGGTCGTTGAAGGCCGGACGAATCTCCAACTATTTTCAAATCAGCTTCTTCTTTCTGCTCCCATAAGACGACGCACAGGGGGAAAAAGAACCCACGGCCGGTCGTGACATACCTCGCCGTGAGGTCCTGTCCGTCGGGCGTCAAACCCGGCATCTCGCCCGAAGTTTTCCACTCAGGTAAAGCGAGCGGCAAAATGGCCCCTCCAAAGCCTCCAAGTGCGACCTCCAACTCATGCGTTTCGTCAAGTGGTCGAAGAGACACCTCCCGCGAGAGGGCGAATCGCGACTCAAATCGCCAATTTGTAACTCGTCGGGCCAGAAAGGTCTCTGCAATGACAATCAACTGATCCTGGGGACAGAGCGTGATCTGCCGCTGATGCCGGATTCCCCCGGATAATTGCCGTTCGTATTCCCGATGATGAACCTGTCGGTCATCAAAACGGCAGACTTCTCGCCAGGATGTCGTTGGTTCGGCTTCGTGTTCGTTACAGTTTACTGCAGTTACCCAATTTCCTGTGAATAGTGACTCGCCGACCACAGTGAGTGTCCAGTGCCACATCTCACCGTCGAGCGAAATCTCCGCACGGAGCGAGTGCCGCGATTTCCGCGGACCGAGGATTTCTTTCATGTCGAATCCCAGAATGCTGTTAGCGATGTCGAAAATATGCGTCTTTCAGGGGGACGTTGCCGCAACTACGAGGGACGAGTTCCCCAACCCGCAGTACCCTTAAAATGGCCAGATCGCAACCATCAAACAACCCGGGTCACGAAAGACACGGTTCGTAAATGAGCGTTGTTATCCCCCAGCAGAGGTGATCTCTCGTCAACGCTGAGGGCAGTTCGCGTCCCATAGTTCTTTGCCATTGTCCCTGAAAACTACCCCATTGTATTCGCGTATCAGGAAAGCGTGGACCCGGACAGGCGGCCAATGTTCTTTGTTAGCTTGCGCAACCAGAAAAGTCTTCCTGGCTTTCGTGAAATCGAGAGAGGCGATTCCGGATCGAACAACCATTCGGAATATTCCCTGAATGCCGAGCCTACGGATGGCCGATTTGCTGTAATAGGTAAGTAACCGTTTCGGCTTGTTTAGCTCAGATAACAATCGGCGAACGCCCTGCAAACGTACTGCCCCGGCGGTTGGTTCGCCGCCAGTAGCTGGACAGAATTCACAGGGGGAAACCATGTTGCGACGGATCGTGTTGGCGACATTACTGGGGATGCTTGTGTGGATGGTCTCGACTCAGGAGGCATCGGCCCAGCAAGCATACGGACGACAGTGGGGACGCACTTACAGCACTCAAGACTGGGAGCGTTTCTATCACTATCCGTACGTTTACTATCCCCAAAACTATTGGGGACCGGACTATTATCGTAGCTCCGAGGATCTGTACTACCGTTATCCCCCCGAAATGAGGATTCCGGTTTACAATCGCAATTGGCAAAACTTCTATCCCGAGCCGCGACGCTACTATCAGGGTCACCACTTCATCATGGACGTCTTTTAATCGCTGAGGAGGAATCCTCGGAGCCGTCCAACATTCGGTCAACCCATCGATCGAGAATGACGAAGAGCCTGCCCGGACGCAATGCCCCGGCAGGCTCTTTTGGTTTGGCGGGGAGCCGATATTTGGCTATGGGTGGACAACACCGCCGCTAAACCTATTAGGTTCACTTCTCGTCTGGCATGATCGCCTTGAGGATTGGTTCAACCCATTGGCCCTTGGGGATATCGTACAAGATGAAATCCCCATCAAATTGCCAGTAGGCCCAACTCCAACCGCGTCGTTCCGCTTCCCGGGTGACAAAGCTTAACCACTTGACGCGGTCTTCCTGGGGAGCTTTGTCGTACACGCCAAATTCACCCAGGTAAAGCGGTCGGTTGTGTTTTTCCGCCCAGGCTTGCGCCCGATCGAAGTCCGCCCGGACGGCTGCTTTTTCTTCTTCCGTTCCCCAATGGATGCCGACCTTGTCGCCCTTGCCGGCCCAGGAAGCCCCCTGATGGGTGAAATCGAAGGGGCTGTAATAGTGGACAGTGACGATGATATTCCGATCATCAGCGGGGAGTTCAAGTTTGTCGAGCGCCGCGATGTTGTTCCACTGACCAGGGCCGATGATAACCGTGCGCTTTGGGTTAGTCCGCCGAACAATCGCCAGGGCTTCCCGGGACCACTGATTCCACAATTCCGGTGTCATGGCGGAATTGGGTTCGTTGAGGAGTTCGAAGAGAACCTCAGGCGGACGGTCTTTCTGCCGCTGTGCAATGACTTCCCAACAAGCCATGTAACGGTCCTTGAGCTTTTCGGGGTCCTTACCGATGGCTGTGAATTCGTGGAAATCGAGCACGACCAGCAGGCCGGCTTTGAGAGCCTGATCAACCGCCCAGTCGAGCGTTTCCAGATATTCGGGACGAAGTCCGGCGCCTTCTTCACCGGCCTCGCGATTATCTCGGAAGGGATGCAGGTTGATACGAATGTGCCGAAATCCTGCCTGGCGGATCATGGCGAAAAACTCCTCGCGAAATCTTGCCCGCGAACGATCTCGCCACAGCGGATCGTAACCAATGACGTTGACTCCCCGTGCAAGACGCTTATTCTGGGCAAATGCATCAGGCCAATCAGCCTGAGACATAACCTCTGCCAGGCTCATAGAAGTTCGCAGTGGGAGTGTACAGGCCATTGCGGTGGCCATTCCGAGGAAGCTTCGCCGTCGCATAAATCACCTCCGACACACTGAGACAAAGCAGCCAGATAAAATCTCCTCGTAAGATCATAAGATGTTGGCTTGACACGATCAATCGAACAACGGAGCTTGCCACGACAGCCAGGGAATTGACACTGTATCTCTGCGTGCATATGCTGTTTCCGAGTCCTCTTATCCTGGCTCTCCATCTGAATTCATATCGTGGGGGAAATGGAGGCAAACAAATGGGCACTATTTCGCACAAAACAAAAACGCCCGTGTCCATGATCGGACTTCTCGCAATGGTCTCTTTGTTGGTGCTAGGTGGGTGCCAATCGCAATCGGACGAGGCGTTTCGGGTGAAAAAACGCTTGGATCAAGAAAAGAGTGTGTCCTCGGATCAGCCTGCGCCGCAAGATTCTAAGGCGGCAGAAACCTCCCAGAGTTCTTCTGGGGCAACCGCCACGTCGTCGCCAGCCGCAGTCCAGGCGTCAGGATCACAGCCAGCACAGCCTGGTTCACCCCAGCCGCCGGTAGCGTCGGCTCAAAACTCCGGCACAGCAGGAGCGAATCCCGCAAGCTCCCAGACCATGCAAACAGCCAAAGAGTCAGCTTTGCCCGCTCAACCAGTGGCCGCCGCCTTGGATGAGCGTGTCAACTTGTTGGAGAAAATTGATCCGCGCCGGGATACGAAAATGGGTGTATGGCCGCTGGAGGCAGGTGTACTCCGCGTGCCGCGCTTCGCTGGTTCCATGCTGATCGTTCCTTATTCCCCTCCGCCTTCGTATCGGTTTGTCATGGAGATTCAACGGGAAATACCTGAGAGACATCCCTTCGGAATTGTGCTGTTGGTTGGGGAGGCTCAAGTTCTGGTCACACTCGACGCAGTTGACAGATTGGTGAGCTTGAGTGTGGGCAATTTTGGTCCGAGCAGGCCAAGGCCACCGATGGCCTTCGAGCCACGAAACGATTCACCGAGTCTCTTTTCTTCAGGACAGCCCCTACGCGTTGAATGTTTCGTGACACCGGGGAGCTTGAAAGTGCTGTCCAGGGGTGTATCCATGTTCTGGGAGGGTAATCCGAATAGCTCGATTCTTCCCGATAGCGTACGGGCATTTTTGCCGCGGGATTGCATGGCGCTTATCAATCTTTCCCGGGGAGAATTCAAAATTACGGAGCTTACGATCGAGCCGCTTCGCGCACCGCCGCCAGACACAACAATTGTTCAGCAACGGCCACAATCGTCCTCAAGTGGAATGGCGTGGCCTGGAGACAGTAGTGGACCGCAGGCTCCACGTCGTGGCGATGTTGCGATGGCTCAGCCTGGCACGACACCGGCAGCACCGCCTTCGACTTCGTCGGCGGGGGAAGGTGCGACCTCCCCGCAACAGGCGGTGGCCCCTGTTCCGTCGGAACCCGTTCCTCCCGAGGTCGAACAATGGAAAGACTCGGTGGGGATTATTCAGTATTCCCTCGGCTCAGGGACAGGTTTCGTGGTGAAAGAAGGTGTCATCGCTACAAATGCTCACGTGGTGGAAGAACTTTTTGAGGAGGAAATCAAGGTCACTTTTACCGGTTCGGAGAGCAGCCGCTGTCGGGCAATCAAGATTCTGTACGAGGACCCAGAAAGGGATCTCTGCCTTTTCTCCGTAGAAACAACGCACAAACCGATCCCTCTCGCTGAAAGGAGCGAGCTGCCCCGTGGGGATAAGATCATGATTATCAGCAATCCCTCCGTGGGCGAAACAGAGCTTGTCATTCGAAATGCCGTGACATCAGGGGCGGTGGCGGCCCTCGTGAATATGGGCGGTTATGATTTCTATCAACTCAGCGCCACAGTCAATCCCGGAAGCAGCGGTGGGCCAGTACTCAACCTTCAGGGGCAAGTCGTCGGTGTCGTAGCCATGAAAGCGACTCAGGAAGGGGAGGAGGAGATCCGCACCGCTGTGAGTGGCTTAGATCCCGGACTTGCGCAGGTCATGGCGGGCAATCCTGGGAAGGGGGTGACTTTTGCGATTCCCCTATCGGCTCTCCGAACGGCACTCACTGAAGCCGAAAAAGAACTTCAATCACCCACAAATCGCTGGACCGATATTCACGCCGCACGAGTCGTTTTCATGAAATCCGCCACCCTTGGGGTGCTCTATTTGCTACAGTTTGCGGTCAACGTCCCGGACTCTGTCAGGGGACAGGCCGAGGCTATGAAACTCCGTCCTCCTCCCCCAACCGTAGCAGCCAAGATCAAGACGATAGACTTGCCCCCAAGGGACAAGGCCCGTGCGATTCATCAAGTTTTGAATGGCCGTTTCGGTAGTAAACTTTTCGAGTTTTACTCGACAGGGGTGGAAGAACATCTCGAAAAACTCAAGGCCAGCAAACACGTGGCTCAGGAAGACATCAGGCTCTTGGAAAGTTTGCTGAGTTCCGTCAAAAAGACCAAAGGTTTGGCCGAAAAACCACCAACGTATTATCAGGCTTACAGCCAGGCGTTCCTGACACAGGAAGAATCGCTGAAGAATCTCATCTCACAACTGCAAAAACGCCTAACTGTAGGCCCGGCTGCTTACGAAGAGTGACGCGACGAGTGGTACCTTTCCTTCCAAGTCTGGAAAAGCGGGTTACGACTCAGGGACTACAAGGGTTTTTAGCCATCTGTCAACCGTTCGGGCGGCCTCGCGCCCTTGATTGGAAACGTGATTGGAATAGGGCGCACGAGCTGTCATTTTCGGGAGACAAGCGGGAGCGAATCCTTCTATTAGTCAGAGGGAGGGGGAATCTACCGGACTGTCCGGTTGCATGAGGTGTCTCGTGAAGCTCGGTGGGAGTTCACGAAGGAGTTGTTCCGGGAACGAATGCTTATTGCCTTTCGTGACCCTGCGTGTCATAATTAAATTGATCCGCGTGTGCGGAGATGGATGGTTTTACCATCGGGCCCCGAATGGGGCTTTTTTTGTTAGAGTAGTTTCTTTCCAAAGACTCGGGCAGACTCGCGATCATATTTGGTTCGAAGGATCTCGACGACTCGTTCCGTAAAAGAGCCATAAGGTCGATCGATGAGACCATTCTCAAGCAGAATCTCGTGGCGACTGGGATATGCGATCAGGTCAGCCAGTTGAAGCCCCGCAATATTGTTGCTTTTCGTTTTTATTTTCAATTCGCGACTTGTCAAGTGAGCCTGAAAAAGGCCCGGTTCAAGATAATTTGTGCCGTTTTCCCACAGCCCCGCGTACGATTTTTTAAGGCGTCGATCTTCCCGTCCTCCTCGAGATTCAGCCAGAACATCGCCACGGTAGTTAAATCGACTCAGAAACAGCACGAATCGTTCCATCAGAACCGCCAAACAATAGTGGTAGGGATCGTAACGCCACACCCGATAAGTCTCACGGTGACGCCTTTTGTCCAAGCATACCGTGATCACCGTGTAGTCCCATTTTTCTAGAAGAGCGAGCAAGTCCTTGTCGAAAGACTCTCGTTGGTCACACGCTCTCAATACCGAGAATGCTCCCCGCGCATTGATCAAATCTTTCCTGTGAAGGACGACTGGTTCATCGGGATGAGAAGCGAAATAGCGGCGTTTCAGAGCCTCTAATTCGGGATGGACAACCGACTCCACGTATGCTAGCTCAAGTACGATGCCAGACAAGCTCAAGAAGCGATGATTGGGATCGTCAGAGGCCCCCAAATCGGGATTTCCCACCTCGTCAACGTACATTCGGAACTTCGGGCGCGTGTCAGGCATTTCGTCATACTGCTAATACGGAATCTCACCGTGAACCAAACCTGAGCGGCGCTCTGGACAAAATATCCGTGGTATGAGGGAACCTATCATGGGTGTATTATGCCGTTCCTTGACGTTAAGGCTGAACCCAAGAACAAGTCCAGGCAAGTAAGCTAGAACTCACGAAGCCATCTGTCAACCGTTCGGGCGGCCTCGCGCCCTTGATTGATGGCGTGAACCACGAGCGACGCCCCCTTAACGGTGTCACCCGCCGCAAAGACACCGGGCACGGATGTCATCCATTGTTTGACCAGGATGTTCCCGCGGTTGTCCAGGGCAAGACCGAATTGCTCCACAAGGCCGTTGTGCTCGACATGGAGAAACCCCATGGCCAGGAGAACCAGGTCCGCGCGGACCGTAAACTCTGTCCCGGGCTTTTCCCGCATGTCCCAGCCCTTCGGTCCTCGGACCCACTCCACCTCGCAGCCATGGAGATGAGTCACCTGTCCGTTCTCGACAGAAAGCGACTTTGTCAAAACGCTCCAGCGGCGTGTGCACCCTTCTTCGTGCGATGTGGATGTCCGCATGATCCTGGGCCAGAGCGGCCAGGGAGTCTCAGGATTCTTGCCCTCAGGCGGTTTGGGGAGAATCTCCAGTTGAAGGACCGACCTGGCACCCTGTCGAATTGCTGTGCCCACACAGTCGCTTCCGGTATCTCCACCGCCGATGACGACGACATGTTTGTCTCGGGCGTAGATGGCGTTTGGACCGTTCGTGGGTATGGGATCGCCTGCGATCCGCCGGTTTTGCTGGGTGAGATAGTCCATCGCAAAGTGGACGCCTTTAGCGTCGGCCCCCGGGACAGTGAGCGGCCTGGGCTTGCCAGCACCCATGGCGAGAAGAATAGCGTGAAAGTCCCGACGTAACTCGTCGGCCGACACATCTCGACCAACCCAAACATTAGGCTCGAAGTGCACCCCCTCTGCGACCATTTGCTCCAAACGACGGTCAATAATGTGCTTTTCCAGTTTGAAATCAGGGATCCCGTAGCGAAGGAGCCCGCCAATTCGGTCTGATTTTTCAAAAACGACAACGTCGTGACCGTAGCGGCATAATTGCTGGGCGGCAGCTAATCCGGCTGGGCCGGAACCGATGATGGCTACCCGTTTGCCCGTCCGGTGTGCGGGTTTCAACGGACGAACCCACTTTTCCGCAAAGGCTTTTTCGGCAATCTGGTACTCGATGTGCTTGATCGTCACGGGTTCAGAATTGATGGAGAGCGTGCAGGACGCCTCGCATGGCGCAGGGCAAACACGTCCCGTGATTTCTGGAAAATTATTCGTAGAGTGCAGATTCGCAGCCGCCTCCCGCCATTTTCCGCGGTAAACCAGATCGTTGAACTCAGGAATTCGGTTCTTCACAGGACAACCGGCCATATGGCAGAACGGAATGCCGCAATCCATGCAGCGGGCGGCCTGCTCGTTCAGAACCCGTTCCACAAGCGGGCGATCAATTTCGTACCAATCGCGAATGCGTTCGGCCACAGGCCGATGTTCCACTTCTACCCGCGGAAATTGCAGGAAACCTGTTGGACTACCCACTGTACACCTCCTCCGTCGCCGGAAGTTGTTCGGCGCGGACTTGCTCCCTTTCGCGGATCCGTTCCAGGGCCTTCCGGTATTCGATGGGCATGACCTTGACGAATTTTCCCACCGATTCGGGCCACTTTTCGAGCAACCGTTTGGCCTGCTCGCTGCGCGTCCAGGTGTAATGACGTTCGATCAATTCGCGGAGTTGTTTCTGATCCTCGGGTTGCCAAACCGACTCAAGCTCCACAAGGTCAAGATTGCACAGCGTATCAAAGAGCTGATACTCATCAAGGACGTAAGCGATTCCACCACTCATGCCTGCGGCGAAATTGCGGCCTGTCTTGCCCAGGACCACGACCACGCCACCTGTCATGTACTCGCAACCGTGATCCCCCACACCTTCCACCACAGCCGTGACACCGCTATTCCTCACGGCGAACCGCTCGCCCGCTAGTCCGTTGATAAAGACTTCACCGGAAGTAGCACCATAAAGCACCGTGTTGCCGACGATCACATTTTCTGCAGGGTCAAAGGGACTACCCGGGGGAGTCCGGACAACGATTCGTCCGCCGGAAAGACCTTTGCCCAGGTAGTCATTGGCGTCGCCAATCAATTCGAGCGTTATCCCCGGTGCGAGAAACGCCCCGAAACTCTGGCCCGCGGAACCGTGAAAAACCAGGTGAATTGTCCCGTCGGGGAGTCCCCGGCTGCCATGTTTCTTGACCACGTGATAACTGAGGGTGGTTCCCACCGTTCGATGCACGTTGCGAATCGGCATTTCCAGCCGTACAGGCTGGGCCTTGTCGATAGCAGTCTGGACCTGCGGCAAAAGGATGCGGTCGAGATGATCGTGGTGTTTATCGGTTTGAGGTCGAACACGACGGAGTGGCGTTCCCGGTGGGGCTGGAGGTGGGGCCAACACGGCAGAGAAATCCAAACCTTTGGCTTTCCAATGGTCCACAGCGCGACGGACACGGATACGGTCCACCCGGCCAATCATCTCGTCAAAACGTCGAAAACCGAGTTTGGCCATCCAGTGGCGGATCTCTTCCGCGACAAACAAAAGATAACGAACCAGATATTCTGCACGACCACCAAACCGCGCTCGCAATTCCGGCATCTGCGTGGCAATTCCCACGGGACAGGTTCCCAGGTGGCACTTTCGCATGAGAATGCACCCGAGGGATACGAGCGCCGCCGTGCCAAAACCAAATCGTTCAGCTCCGAGGAGGGCGCCAATCACGACGTCGCGACCGGTCCGCATTTGGCCATCGACCTGGACAAGGACGCGATCGCGAAGACCATTCATCACAAGCGTTTGCTGGGTTTCTGCCAGGCCAATTTCCCAGGGGATTCCTGCATGTTTGATCGAAGACCACGGACTTGCCCCTGTTCCACCATCGTGGCCGCTGATGAGAATCTCATCGGCGTTTCCTTTCGCCACGCCTGCCGCTACGGTTCCCACACCGACCTCGGCTACCAGCTTAACCGATACCATAGCCTCTGGATTGGCGCATTTCAGGTCGTAGATCAATTGGGCCAGGTCTTCGATCGAGTAAATGTCGTGATGCGGCGGCGGAGAAATCAAAGAAACCCCAGGCGTTGCATGTCGTAATCTGGCGATTTCTTCCGTCACTTTGTGACCAGGAAGTTGCCCACCTTCACCAGGTTTTGCACCTTGAGCCATCTTTATTTGCAGAATTCTGGCATTCGCCAGGTATTCTATTGTCACGCCAAATCGCGCGCTGGCTACCTGTTTGATTCCACAATTGAGCGAATCGCCATTGGGAAGGGGCCGATACCGGGCAGGATCCTCGCCGCCCTCACCCGTGTTGGACATCGCCCCCAGCCGGTTCATTGCGATGGCCATGGCCTCGTGAGCTTCGCGGCTAATCGACCCATGGGACATGGCCCCCGTGTAAAACCTCCGAACAATGGAGCTTGCAGGCTCGACCTCTTCCAGAGGAACGGCTTCCCCCAGTTCAAGCTCGAAGAGACCACGCAGCGTGCACAATTCTTCGTTTTGACGGTTGACGCGATCCGCAAATTGAAGATAGGTATCCCAGTCGTTATTGATGACCGCGTGCTGAAGCTTGGAGACTGTCTCTGCATTCCAGAGGTGCCGTTCGCCGTCGAGTCGCTCATGATATTCACCGCCGAAGTCGAGCGGCAAAGCGGCGGGTTCCCGAGGTCCGAATGCGTTCTGATGCCGGGCCAGGGCCTCCTCTGCAATGGTCTTGAGATCGACTCCCCCAATCCGCGATGCTGTCCCGCAAAAATAGGCATCGACCACGGAACGGTCCAACCCCACGGCTTCAAACTGCTGCGCCCCGTGGTAGCTTCGCAGGGTGGAAATCCCCATTTTCGACATCGTCTTGAGGATTCCTTTCTTGACCGCCGTGATGTACTGATCGATCGCTTCATCGAGCGAGATATTTGGCGGCAGCTCTTTGTTACGGTAAAGCTCCGCGATGGCCTCGAACGCCATGTAGGGATTGACCGCGTTGGCCCCATAACCACACAGGAGACAAAAATGCATGACCTCGCGAGGTTCACCACTCTCGACAATAATCCCCGCTTCCCCACGCAATCCTCGTTCGAGTAATCCGTGATGAAGGGCCGCGGTCGCCAGGAGACTTGGAATTGGCACCCAATGGGCATTGACTCCGCGATCACTGAGGATGATCAGAGATGCGCCATTGCGAATGACACGTTCAGCAGAATCAACGATTTTTTCCAACGACTCCCGCATTGTAGCGCCCGGGTCATCGGTCTTGGCCGGGATCAAGATCGAAATAGTCGCCACTTTGAGATGGGGGTGATTCGACTGCCGTAACCGACGGATATCGTCATTAGTAAGAATCGGGTGAGGAAGTTTGAGTTGACGGCAGTGTTCGGGTGTCTCATCCAGAAGATTACCGTGTTTCCCGGTAAATGCCATCAGTGACATGACCAATCCTTCCCGGAATGGGTCGATTGGAGGATTGGTCACCTGAGCAAAGAGTTGTTTGAAATAACTGAACAATAACTTCGGTTTGTCGGAAAGCACCGGCAAGGCCGCGTCGTTGCCCATCGATCCCACGGGTTCCTGACCATCCCGGGCCATGGGTGCAAGGATGAGATTGAGATCTTCCACGGTGTAACCGAAGGCCCGCAGTCGCTGGTCCAGGGGACCGCTCTCAGACTCGATGTTCGTGGGGGGAAGGAAAAGCCCGCGCAATTCGATGCGATTCTGCTCTAACCAGCGACGGTATGGTCGTTGTCGGATGATCTTACCTTTAACTTCATTGTCGGAAATGATTCGTTGCTCGACCGTATCTACGAGAAACATTTTCCCCGGTTGAAGTCGGCCCTTCTGCCGAATCTTTTCCGGTGGAAACTCGATGACGCCTGCCTCACTGGCCAGGATGACCAGGCCATCCTCCGTCACAACATACCGGCAGGGTCGTAAACCGTTACGATCCAGAGTACCGCCAACCAATCGGCCATCGGTGAAAACGACGGCTGCGGGACCGTCCCACGGCTCCATGATGGCAGCATGGTACTCATAGAATGCCCGCTTGTCCGTACTGATGTGATAGCGCGGGCCAAAGGCTTCCGGAATCATCATCATGAGGGCATGCGGCGCGGATCGGCCTGCTCGGACGAGTAACTCCATGCAATTGTCAAATGCCCCTGAATCGCTGGTCCCCGGCTCCACGATGGGACAGAGTTGACTCAGATTCTGCCCCAATAGGGGTGATGCCATTTTCCTCTCGTATGCCGCCAGATGGTTGATGTTGCCTCGAAGTGTGTTGATCTCACCATTGTGGGCAATCATCCGAAAAGGCTGGGCCAACCGCCAGCTGGGAAAGGTGTTCGTGCTGTACCGCTGGTGGACGATGGCTAGAGCCGATTTCACACGCGGATCGCAAAGATCGGGATAATAGGCAGCCAGTTGCGGGGCGAGAAACATCCCCTTGTAAACGATTGTCAGCGATGACATGGAAGGAATATAAAAATCCGCTGCCACATCCCCCAGTTCCCGCCGTACTCGATGTTCCAGGCGTTTTCGCGTAATAAACAAGCGCCGCTCTAGTTCTTCTCCTCGGAGACCATTTCCGTGAATGAAGAACTGAAAAACACGCGGTTCACATGCCTTTGCAATCTCACCGAGACACGAATGATCAGTCGGGACTTCCCGCCGTCCGATAAGCTTCAAGCCCGAAGCGACAACCTCAGTCTCCAGCAACGTTTCGCACCGCCAGCGGGCCTGATCGTCTCGAGGTAAAAACACCATCGCAACGCCATAGGCGCCGGGGGCAGGTAAGGCAACTTCATTGTGATCCAGCTCTTCCAGGAAGAACTCATGAGGGATCTGAAACAGGATGCCCGCCCCGTCTCCCGTGACTTCATCGGCCACAGAGGCCCCACGATGCATCAGATTGAGGAGAACCTGCTTCCCGAGGTCAATGATCCGGTGATCCGCATTGCCGGACAAGTTGACAACAGCGCCAATACCACAAGCATCATGCTCATTTTGGGGATCATAGAGCCCATAGGCCTTTGGTGGCAACTGCCGCGTACAATGATTCATTGCCATTTAACCCTGATTGTTTGCTGATATCTGTCCATGAATTGTACTTCGAGTTCTGAGGGAGTTAAGGCGCTTTTTTGCCGAAGGCGCCAATCCCGATGCCACGGTAGTAACTAACGAACCAACCCGTCGTCCAATCCGCCATGGATTCCAGATGCAATCTCCCTAAACGTTGAGTCAACTGGCTCCTTAAACATGTCCATTTCCAACCGCGGCGTGATTTGAGAGGACCGCCGTTGCTGATACGAACACGTCGCCCGCCAGTTTCCCGACAACGCACACTCCGATCTCCTTGCGGAGTTGTTTAACACATTCTTATCCTGCCCAAAGGATTTGCCCAGGGGATCACTGGGGCCAATAGGGATGGTCTTGTTATGTGACGTGAGATTTTTCGACAAGGTTCGCGGCAAAGAATTGCCGAAACAGAGGCGGGGAAGCCTCGACGCCAAAGTGTGTTCTACCGAGAAAACGGCTGACCAACGCAATACACAGACTTTTGGCCGCGAATGAAAATGTGACCGTCAGATACCGCGGGCGAGGCGATCGTGCGATCTTCGATCTTATTGACGGACAATACCTCAAACGTCTCGCCCACGCGAACGACGGTACAACGACCGGAGGTATCAAGAAAGTAAATGCGGCCCTCGGCTGCCAGAGGCGACGCTTTGAATTCCCGCCCCAATCGTTCTCGCCATTTCAACTCGCCTGTTTTGGCATCCAGGCATTGTGCAATGCCGTTGTCCGCGGCAAGGTAGAGAAATCCGTGACTGAAGACGGGTGACGGGCTATCCGGATTGTTGCCTTCGTAGCGCCAGAGGATCCTCTCGGAAGGCAAACGGCCCTGGCCGCCAATCCTGGCCGCGAATGTGGCGCCACGCATTCCGATGGTGGCGTAAACAATATCACCCTCGATTGTTGGTCCTGTGATCGTTCGGTTGCCGGTCAGGCCGGGAAGATACCAGATTTGTTTCCCAGTGCGAGCGTCGTAGGCGTCCAACTGTTCGGCGCCCATCACGATGATCTCGGTATGATCCGCCAGACGGCGGACGAGCGGCGTGGTGTAGGCGTCACAGCTTTCTCGCATGGCCCCGGTCATTCGTGGGCTGTACCACACCGGTTTACCGGTCTTCAGATCGTGGGCGACAAGATAACTAGGATGGGGCTTTTCCTGAAGGTCTGCCAGCGAGTCCTGCATGCAAACAGAAACGACGAGACTATCGACGATCACGGGGCTGTTGGCGTGTCCCCACCAGATCGTGTACTTGCCGTAGTCGGCCTGGAGGTTTCGTTTCCAAAGAAGTTCACCGTCGAAATTGAAAACCGCCAGGTCACCGTTACCAAAGTGAGCAACCACATGCTCTCCATCGGTGACCACAGAGGGACTGGCGTTGTTATTCAGGTTATGGAACTTCTGTTGACCACGTGGGGCATCCCGTGGGGTATCGGCCGTGCCAACCTCACGTGTCCACACAATTCGCCCCGTGGTCTTGTCAAGCCGAAGGACAAGGAGCCGTTCTTCGGCTTGCGTGGTGATAAAGATTGCGTCATTCCAGATAACGGGTGTGCTATTACCCCACTCTGGGATTTCCGTTTTCCAGACGATGCCCTGACCCTGTTCTTCCGACCAGGAAAGCGGAAGGTTTGTTTCCCGGGAGACGCCCGTCCCTTCGGGTCCCCGCCAGGCTGGCCAGTTGTCGGCCAGTCCGTTGTCGGCCGCCAGAAGGGTCACAAGACATGCAAGACACCCGCCCAAAATCTGGCAAATCTTTGCCGAAAGTCCCGAGAAAAAATCTTTCCGAATGTTCATTGGCGCACCAATTCTAGGGCTTCTGGCCAGGAAACCCGGCCGGACTGCGGGAGGCAACGTTTTATTCGTCTTTCGCACGAAGCCACGATTGTATGGTTGGAGTATAGGGGCAAAGTTCTTCCTCACGGAAGAAGATGGAAAGCTCGCGGGCGGCGGATTCGGGGCCGTCGGAGGCATGTACGAGGTTCATCTGCCGTGAACAGCCAAAATCTCCTCGGATGGTCCCAGGCGCCGCTGTCAGCGCATTGGTTGCTCCAACCATATCGCGCACGACTCGAATCGCCTCGGGACCCTCGACCACCATGGCCACGATCGGCCCGGACGTGATAAACTCCTCCAGCGAGGGATACCATGCCTTATGCACATGCTCGGCGTAGTGCTTTCGCGCCAACTCCTGCGTGACGCGGATCATCTTCATACCGATGATGTTCAAGCCTTTGTCTTCAAAGCGGCTGATAATCCGGCCGATCAAACGACGTTGAACGCAATCAGGTTTCAACAATACAAGCGTACGTTCCATGTTTTGGCTTCTCTCCACTGTGGCTCGTATGGAATCGGGTTCCTTTGATCCATAACAAAACTGACAACCTCGTTGTACCCACTAGTCTTTCAGAACCGCGCCTTAGCCAGATGCGCGCCACCGCCCCCACGTGGCCGAGAAAGCGCAAAGACCGGCGAGGAATAGCCACGTGCGGTGAAAGGCTTGGTTGGCACACGAGGCCATGACTGCCATCTGGTAAAAACCTTATGCTAACCAGCTAACAACAGGGCTTCAAGGACGGAAGCAACGGCCGCGAACAAACCTTGCCCTTTCAACGCGGATCTCCCCAAACCGGGCGAGCCAAAGTCATGGTCCTTCGCCTGGCACTGGCGTAACTCACGATAGGGCACTTGTCGTTGAAATCTGAGGTGCGCCGTTGATGACTGTTTCTTAACCTATTTCTAACAGTTCCTTAACGGGCTGCTAACACGCGGTTCCTACACTGAAACGAAACACCGGTGTCGAGTTTTGCGTGCACGATCCTGGCTGGGCTACTGGCGCCTGCCCGCACAGGATCAAGTGTTCCAGGCGCCCAAATCTTTCGGAGGTTGTGCCGATGGTGGTTTTTTCTCGACAGATGTCCCGAACCGTGCGGATGGGCTTCACGCTGGTCGAACTCCTGGTTGTGATCGCGATCATCGGGGTTCTGATCGCCCTCCTGTTGCCCGCGATTCAAGCGGCGCGCGAGTCTGCGCGACGTTCTCAATGCTCCAACAATTTGAAGCAGATCGGCTTAGCGATGCACAATTTCCAGGATGTTTATGGTCGGCTTCCCACAGGCGCCCGCGATGGCGACCACCGTGTACCGGATGCCCTCACGGCGTGCTGCAATTCCCGAACACGCTATGGCTGGAGCTGGCTCTATCACATCCTACCGTTCATTGAACAGCGAAACGTGTACGACCTATCAACGGACGCGGATGACCCAACAACATTAGGTTCCGGCCAGAATGCGAAGGAAGACATCGTGGCTCAAGAGGCCATCGTGACGTATTACTGCCCGTCTCGGAGGATCCCTGAGCCTTACGGCAGCGGCAAGTTTTACCGGGCCGACTATGCGGGTAACGCTGGGGTGCGCGGTCCGGATGGGATTCGTGACCCTTCCAGTGGTGGTCTGCGAGGGCCAATTATCCAAACCGATCTCAACAAAACACGCATCGAGTTAATCCGAGACGGTTCTTCGAACACCATTTTGGTGGCTGAAAAGGCCCTCAACCCCAAGTCGGCAGGTTCTGAAGGTGGCGACAACGAGCGGTGGAACAACGCGGGCTGGGATGAGGACATTATCCGTTATGGGGCCGGGAGGCTTAGCAGCGGTACCGAATATGGCATGCCACCGATTCCTGATAGTTCGGCCCCATACAATCCCGGAACCGGTTGGACGACCATCAAAGACCTGGGAGGCCGAACGTGGGGACAGTGGCATCCTTTCTTCGGATCGTCTCACCCTGGCGGCATGAATGCGTGCATGGTGGATGGCGGCGTGCGGTTCATCTCGTTTACCGTTAATAGCGAGACATTCCGGCGGCTCAGCCTCACTGACGACGGTCAACCTGTGGAGAACTTCTGAAACTTGAGCCTATTCGTTATCCGCCGGGCCGAGGATCACCCGCGGTGGGTCACCCGATCCCGCTTTGTATTGCATCTGAGCATTTCCACCGCGGGTGGTCGTGGCGGATAAGTGCAGCAAAATGCGGTTGCGTATTGAATCAACAGCACAAAACAGGATGTAGAGTATTTCAGTTTAAAAACCTTTGGGCAAAAGCTCATATTGGCTGTCAAGGATTTGTCTTTAGAAACAGGGAGCGCGTTGAATGAGTCAAGCCTGGATCGTCCGAAGATTGGCTTCGGTGTTTGCAATGCTACTAATCGTCTGTGTTTCTTCATTGGGTTGCAATAGGACGCCGCCCGCACCGCCAGCTTTGACAGACGAAGTCAAAGCGGCTATTCAAACCGAAGACCAAGAGGTTTTTCAACAGGAAAGCAATCAAAGGTGAAGTTTGTCTGGCAATAGCGATTGGGATTCCTGAGCTTAATGGTTACACCCAGAACAAATTGACCATACTTTCCCAAGTCGTCAGCGACTGGCAGCGCATCACCGAACTCACAATCCCCCCGATTGGTGTTTTGTGAAGCTGAAATTGGCTTTGATCTTGCGTTGGCTAGGGGGTTCGGGTTAGCATAATAAACCACATGCTGGCCCAATTGCTGATAGTCAAAGGAAAAGTTGTCCCTGGTAAACGGAAAGGAATCCCGCATGCCGATCACTCTGGGTGAGCTTTCGGCCCTAGTTGGGGGGGATCTCGATGGGCCGGCTGATCTCGTCATTCACCAAGCCAGGCCACTGGGAGAAGCTGGGCCGGGAGATATCACGCTCATTGATCGAGCCGAGAGGGCTGCCAAGATCGCACCGGGTCAGGTCGCGGCGGCAGTCGTTCCCCGGGGTGTCAATGGGGTGAAGTACCCCGTCATCAGGGTCGATGACGTTCACAAGGCCTTTAGTCTGATCGTCAATCGGTTCCGTCCCCCGCGGAAAACGAATCGAGGGGGAATCCATCCGCAGGCAATCGTCAGTTCAACGGCCAAAATCGCAGAGAATGTTGAGATTGGCCCGTTCTCTGTTATTGGCGAAGAAGTTGAGATCGGGTCCGGATCCACCATTTATGGGGGAGTTCACATTTTCTCGGGAACCAAGATCGGTCGGAACGTAACGATCTTTCCCAACGTGGTCTTGTACGAGAACACGATTGTTGGCGACCGATGTATCATCCACGCGGGGGCTATCATCGGAGCCTATGGTTTCGGCTATCATTCCGAGTCGGGACGGCATGTTCTGGCGGCTCAGTTAGGAAACGTGGTCCTTGAGGATGACGTTGAAATTGGAGCTAACACGACGATTGATCGGGGAACCTACGGGTCAACAAAGATCGGTCTGGGAAGCAAGATTGACAATCTGGTCGTCATCGCCCACAACTGCCAGATCGGACGTCACAACATTATCTGTGCCCAGGTTGGGATTGCGGGAAGTACGACGACCGGTGACTACGTGGTCATGGCAGGGCAGGTCGGTGTTCGGGACCATGTGCATATTGGCGAAGGGGCTGTCCTCGGGGCGATGGCAGGTGTTATCAACGACATTCCGGCAGGCGCCCGCTTTGTTGGGATTCCGGCGACCCCGGAGCGAGAGCAAATGCTCAAGCAAGCTGCGCTCACCAAGCTGCCGGAAATGCGGAAGCAACTGAAAGAACTACAGGACCTTGTGCGTCGGTTGACCCAACGCCTGGAATCTCTGGAATCCTCTCGTGAAGCGGCGTAACAGGCTTCCACTCATGAGTCCTCGTCCGAATGAAGTCCATCATTTTGTTTCGAGTTCTGCGGGTGTTTCTCAAGAACCCATCGGCCTGATCGCCGGTTGGGGGCGTTATCCCGTGATTCTGGCCAAGCGACTTTTTCAGCAGGGACGACCAGTTTACTGTCTGGCCATTCGGGATCATGCTGATCCCGAGCTTGCGGAGTATTCGCAACAAATCGTCTGGCTGGGACTGGGACAACTGGGCCGTGCCATCCAATTGTTCCGACGATGGCGAATCCGTGAGGCAACACTGGTAGGCAAGATCCACAAGGTAACGCTATTCCGCCCCTGGATGGTTCTTCACCATTGGCCGGACTGGCGTGGGTTTTGTACCTTTGCTCCGCATTTTCTGCATCACATTCGTGACAATCGGGACGATACACTTCTGACAACAGTATGCGACGCTTTTGAAACAGCAGGGATCAACATTCGGCCAGCCACAGACTATTTGCCGGAGATCCTCGTGCCGCCGGGGCTAATCACACCGCAAGCGCCAACACCACGCCAGTGGGCCGACATTTGCTTTGGCTGGCGAGTGGCCAAAGAAATCGGTGGCCTGGATATTGGCCAAACTGTTGTTGTCAAAGACCAGGCGGTGATTGCCGTGGAGGCCATTGAGGGCACCGATGCTTGTCTCCGCCGTGCTGGCGAACTTTGCCCGGTTGGGGGATTCACCGTCGTCAAAGTGGCCAAGCCGCAGCAGGACATGCGTTTTGACGTCCCGACGGTTGGCCTTCGCACCCTGCAGAACATCGCGGTAGGAAAAGGCGCCGTCCTGGCCATGGAAGCAGAAAAAACCATCTTTCTTGATCCTGACGCAGTTCTGGAGACGGCCTTACGACACCACATCACAATTGTGGCTGTCAAAGAAGAAGATATCATCCTCCATTCGGGAAACGTCAAAGTTGCTTAGTTGACTCCCGATCAAAGATGAGACGGCTGGTCTCCAATACCCCGCACCGTGCCCTTTGTTAAACGTTCGCGCCATAATTGAACGGCTTTTGCGCGGTCATTGGGAGCCGCCTGCGGCTCGTAATTGAGTGTCATGCCTGTGATTTGCCGCAGCGTCCAGAAAGCAACAACCCGAATGGCAAGGCTGTGATGTTCAAGCTGTTGGACCAGCTCTTCCGCTTGTGTCTTGGTGATGCCTGTATCGGCGTATTTCCACAACATTGCATACGCTAAAGTGCCGCCCGTTCCCAAGGTCTTTTCCGCGGAAGCACGGACCGCGGCGGCGTGCTGCGGTGAGATCCGAACAATCTCGCGCAACGTTGCCACGGCATCGGACCACAAGGGGCGATATTCCAGGTCTTCCAGGACCCGCCAGAGAACATCTGGTTCTCCGGCGTAACCCAGGGATCGCTGGGCGAGCCAGGCCACTTCGCGCTGGCGTGCCGTCGCTTGTTCCCGGAGTACAAGCAGGGGATCCTTTTCCCGATCCTGAAGGGCGTTCTCGAGAATTGCCATCGCGCGCTCTTCGAGAATGGATGCCGTGGATACGCGAGGTTTGATCCATTCGGGTTGGTCTGTCATCGGGGTGGCCAGTAGTTCTGCTTCGCTCAATCTCATTTGGACCGGAGCACGCAGAACAATGGGACGCGGGTGCTGCGCATCAAACCACCGAGCTGTCCCCCCGAGGGTAAACATATCGACGATCCAGGGGACAGGTTGCGTCTCCGGATCGCCCGGACAAATGAGCTGACGCGCTACAGAGATCGCCACCTGAGATTGTGCATCTCCAAATTCAATGCGTCCGTCGAGATTCCCACATTTCAACCGAAGAGTGGTCTTCTCCGGCTGTCGAGATGTCATCACCATCTGTCCGAAACTGACGCCTATGCCCAGTTGTCCGTCGGCATCCATGGGAAGAAGTTCAAAGAACATTGGGCCGACGCAAAGTAACTCAACACTGTCAGCCAGATGGATCGTCACTCGATACCTCGGAAGAACACAGTAAGAGTCGCAGGTCCGCACAGGCTCATCGAGGCTAACACGACGCAGCACTGTGCCATTCGGATGAACCTGAAACAGAATCGGCGGTAGCCGTGGATCCTCGACAATTCGGCCGACTGGCTCCGGTGGTAGCGGGGCAGCCTCGCGGACACCGGGCACGGGCGATGCTATGTCGGTTGGTGCTGGAGCAACCGGCTGTGGCATGACAGGGGGTACCGGAGCGGGAACCCGGTCCGCCACAGGCGGGGCCGGTTGTTCTTCAACAGGCCGCGTAGCCCCTTGATCTGCACCCTCCGTGGGCGGTGGCTGAGGCTGCTGTTCAGCCACGGCGGGTGATTCCATTTGGCCAGGAGCAGACGGCGGTGCCGAACCAGGTTCGGGAGTCGGTGCCGATTCCTGCTGCGGTGGTGAAGATCTCGGCGGAGGTTCTGTTGATACTTCCCCGACCCCGATCTTTGGCTGTTCGTCCGCTCGGTCGGTCGCGGTGCTTTTCTCTGACGGAGTCCCCCCCGCAGGCTCTTTGCCTTGTTCCGCCGGTTGCGACTGTTGGGCCAGTTCTCCTCCGGCAAATCCTGGTGGAGGGGGAAGCAACATCTTGTACAGAGCAAGGACGCCCACTCCGATGACGCCCAGCACGAGTAACACCACCAATCCCAAGAACCAGGAACGAACATGTGGGGCCGATGTCACAAACGTCACAGGTTCGGTAGGTGCCCGTTTCCCAGGCTCGGGTTCTGCGGGAACCGTCTGCGGCGTTTTCTCGTCGGTCGCAGGTTGCGAGACGAGTTCCTGCGCGATTTTCTCGATCGGTTTTTCCAGTTGACCGAGCGTCTGGGGTAACCGGTACATTTTCTCCCTGGTCTTTGGATCAACTTCGGCGGGTTCCCCCAGAATCATCGCCAGAATCTGATGGCAGGCGGCCACTTCGGCCAGTTCAATTTCCGATTCCAAACAGACTTTCTCAAAGTCAGCAACCTGTTCCGCAGGAAGTGTGTTGTCGAGGTACTCGGCAATGGTATTGGGGTCAAGACTCTCCTGTCGGTCATGAACGTCGGGCGCCCCCAGCCGATCTTTGCGCAACAACTCGCGAATTCGCCGCAGCACCGCCTTGGCCACATCGCTTTCCTCGATCTTTCGCCGCAGTTCAGCGGCGTCTTCGGGGTCGAGGATGTTGTCGAGATAGGCCAAAAGTGTTCGTAATGTCAGCCGCATAGCGAGACGTTCCTGTGTTGAAAACGTTCTGACCGCAACAGTGGCGACCAAAGCCGAGAACGGCACCTTAGTCGGTACCCAATAGATATTAGTGCTATCGTGAGTAAGTTTTCGTACAAACCTGGTGTGAATTACGATTTCTTGAGAATTCTCTTTCTGTCAAGAAAAAATCCCTGCGTTGAGCTTTGCCCAACAGCAGGGTGAGATGTGAGTTCTGGCTGATTGGAAACGAGTTGTAACGCCCTCAATAGGGTGAATTGAACTCGGCCTCGCTTTCGGGGAGGATCGGCTGGTGGCGATCGTTTCGGGTTTCATTGGTGCTGAAGACCCGGATTCCTGGTGCGTCGTCCAGCGGACAGACATACTCGCAGACACCGCAGCCGATACACTTTTCGGGATCCACCCGCGGCTGCTCGACGACGCGTTTTTGTCCACCCCGAACCTCGACTTCCACCGGGACGCAGTAAATGGCCTTGTCAGGAATTGGACAATGTTCCTCACAGACCACGCAGTTTCGGCCGTAGGCATAAGGGATGCAACGTGTCGTATCAAAGGCTGCCAGGCCGATTTTGATCTGGTGTTTCTCCTCCTCCAGCAAAGGCCGAATGGCTTCCGTGGGACAGACATGCCCGCACAACGTGCAGGTATAGTCGCAGTAGCCAATCAGCGGAACGAGATGGGGAGTGAAAATCCCTTCTAACCCGGCCTCGGTAATCGCGGGCTGAAGACCACCCGTAGGACAAATCTTCATGCACATTCCGCAGGCCGTGCAGCGTGCCAGGAACTCGGGTTCAGGGCGTGCTCCCGGTGGGCGAATGAGTCGCGGGTGGTACACAGAGGCCCGTCCTTGAGGCGTTGCCCGCAATAATGCCAGGCTTGTCAGGCCCCCGAGACTCGCCCAGAAAACACCCCGGCGGGTCAGCCCGACCGGCTGAACCGCAGGTTCTTTCTTCCAGACCAACGGTTGGAAAGTGAAGGAACACGTATCCCGATGGCAGCTGGTAGAGCAATTCAGACAGACAAAACATTCACTTGGTTTCCAGCCAGTCCCCAAACCCGCGGCTGAAGCCCCGTGGCAGGCGGTCGTGCACAATCCACACTCATTACATTGATCCGCCGCCACGGCTCTGCGAAGGATCGGCCATTTGGCGGCCCAGCCAAGCATCGCCCCCAGCGGGCATAGGTAGCGGCACCAAAAACGTCGCCGGTAGGCATTGGCGGCCACAAGGACCCCGAAGACCAGGACGATCAGGCCTGTCCCAAGAAACGCCTGTTTCGGGATCACAAACACGTGGTCCCGAAAGTAACGATAAGCAGGCTCGCTAACATCCGTAACGGCAAAGGAGCCAATCTTAGGATTGGTCTTGTAGATCGCCTTTGCCCCGGTTTCCACGGCCCATTGTCCGCCCGGAACCAGGGCTGTGGCAACCGTCCGATAAAACAGAACCAAGGGGTCGAAGATGGTTACCCAGTGCCCGCCGAAAAGGGCCATGACGAGGGCGCCCACGAGGATGTAATACTTCGTCTTTTGCCATGGCGACCAGGTGTCGCGACCCGGTTTTGATTTTTGCACCTTGTCGAAGGCCCAGCCCGCCACGGAATGCACTGTTCCAAGCGGACAGACCCATCCGCAAAAGACCCGGCCAAAGACAGCAGTGATTACCAGTGTCACGATGGCCAACAGGGCCAACGTAGGGACGCCCCATGCGGCGATTCCGGTCAGAACCAGAATCAGCGGGTCAAAGAAAAAAAATACCTTCAGCCACTCACTGGGTAACTGGCCGGGGACAGGCCGTGTCGCCAGAACGAGGCCCAAAAACAGGGCCAGAAACGCCAATTGGACCACCCGTCGCACCCAGCGCCGAACGGCGATCCGACGTTTCATGAGAGGGCGATCTCCTTGGGCTGCAGTGAACGATAATCCATGGTCCCCAAACCAGCTTGTTGACCTTTCACGATCGAAGGAATTTGATCCGGCTTACGGCCAAGGATCTCGGCTCCAAAGGCGTCCAGGGCCACAATGTCGGTCCCGGCTGCCAGGGTCAACTTGACCTGTACATCCTCAAGATTGCCACCCTTCGGACCGTGGTTCAGCATAATCCGCGTGCAGTCCAGGATACAGAAACTGGGACGCATGAACCGGGTGATATCGGCCAAACACGTCGGGATGTCCTGGTGAAAGAGGCGACGATTCTCGATCACGCCCATATAGTTCTTCATGCACAAAGTCACGGTCGCTAGGACATGGTGTTTGGCAATGGGGACGTTAATGACGACATCACTCTCGACGAGTTCTGGATAAACTGGAATGCTTTTCACGCGCTCGCCTTTGATGTCGGTTTCGCGGAATCGTTCTCGGTCAAGGAAGATAACCTCGGCCCCTGCCTGTTTGGCAGCGTCAGCAATGCCGCTGGAAGCATACGCCTTGGCCGGCAAATCGCATGGGTTATCGCCAACTTTCACTTTCTTGGCGCCCGCGTCATAGCATAACCGAACCAACGCTGCCACGAGGTCAGGGTTGGTATTTGCACCTAGCTCTGGTGTACGATCCCAGCCGATATTTGGCTTAATCCACACGACGTCGCCACGTTTGACAAAACGCGAAATACCACCCATGGCCTGAACTGTTTGCTCGGTCAGTTTAACAACCGCCTGCTGGAACTCGGACGGCGACTGCGGCATCGGCCCGGTCCAACGGGTGATGACCATTTTGGGTGCGGGAGCCTCAAGTGCCCAGGCGAAATGGTTCCCCACGACCATCGTTCCGGCTGCGGCTGCACTGTAGCGCAGGAAGTCACGTCGTGATGCTGAGGAAAACATAGGGTCATCCTTTCTGGAAGGTTAAAACTAATAGCGGAGGGCTGGGACACACACGAATATGTCAAATCGGTGTGAACCGATGACGTGCTTTATACTTTATTTCATCAAAACGACGGTGACAACTCCTTTTGACAAAAAACCCGCTGTTGTTTGACAGATTCTTTCCCGTCTTTCCACCTATTTCGGATGAAACGGGGGCAAGTTGACTCCATGCAAGGCATGGACCTTACAAAGCAGGACCAGGGCAGGTCAAAAGAAAAGCACAAGCAACCGGTAGGGGGCAATTTACGAATTCCCCCTACCGGCGAGGGTTAGACGTGTACGTACAAACCGGCAATGAATTGTTCGCTTGCGAAAGATGATGTCTCCCATCGTGCGAAGAGTTTAACGCCGAAAAACGCGGAAAATGGGTAATCTTACCTCGCCACTGCGACTGCCCCAGATTTAACCTGTGCCGGGACGCGCGCCAGGGGATGGGCATTGGCGCATCTCGCAGCACCTTTTACATTGAGAATGTTCCGAACCAGAAAGTCAGTTCTTGAGTGGTTGATTTGGATCGAAAAATTTCCACGGAAAAAGAGCTAGAATTTTGCCATGCGAACACGACCGCGGACCAAGTTCTACTACATTTTGCGGAGTCGTCGGTGCCCAAAATGTGGGGCAAAGTTGAACACCCAGCGAACTCGGTGCAAGCGTTGTGCTCAGGCTGTTCCCCGACCGAAGAAGCCGAAGTAATCGACCTCCGGGCGGAAAGGTTTGGCCGGGCACGCCAGCTCTTGGTTTCCAATCTGCGTTAATCCAATGGTTTGTCCGCGTCACTTGACTGCGTGTTTTTCCTAGTAGGACAATGGGGCAATGCGTGATTGCATTCTCCATCTTGCCGACCTTCACTTGGGGGCGACCCCGGATGACCGATTGGATGAGCCTTCAAGGTCTCGGTTGCTTCGGGCCAGAGAGCGTGTTCTGCGTTCATTGGCCGAATGGATCGCCCGCGAGGAGTCGCGTGTTGGCCTAGTCGTCATTGCAGGTGATCTTTTTGATCGGCATGACCCAGCTCCCAACGTCGTGGCCGAAGTTCGGGCGGCACTCACGGAAGTCGCTCATCTGGTGCCAGTCGTGACCGTCCCGGGAAATCACGACGAATACAGTTATGCCCAGTGTGTCTTCCGACAAGGAGGTTGGCCTGGTATCCTTGTGACGACTTCTGAGCCTCAACTCGTCTGGAAAGGAGAAATCGGCGATCGTCCCTGCGCGATTGTTTCGGCGGCCTATCAGGCGGGGAGAGTAACACCTGGGCAAAAACTTTGTCTTCCCTCGCGAAAAGAAATCCTCGGTGACGACGCGGCAGGTGTCCTTGTTGGGCTGTTTCATGCGACCTTGGCCGACCATTTCCCTGAAGAGTTCATCAAGAATGAACGGTGTTTCTGGCTTTCCCATCAAGAGGCCGCCGAGCGTGGGTACGACTATCTGGCTCTGGGGCATTTTCACACACAACGTGAATGGCGGATCGATCGCTGCTTGGCCCATTACCCAGGCCCACCGCTGGGGGCGCGGATCGGTGACCCAGGCAGTGGGCAATTGTCACTCCTTCGCCTTGGCAAAGGGGACGTGATCCTCAATCGCCATCCGGCTGGTCCATTAGTGGGTTGCGCATGGAGCGTTTTCGACGTGGACGTTCAACCGGGGGACTTACCGCAGGATATCGTCGAGAGAATCGTCCTTCGGTGCCATGAAACCGCGAATGGTGGCCGGTTCGTGATACTGACCGTGGCTCGATTAAAAGGAAACACGGTGCACGCCGATCTGGCGGAAGAGGTGCAAAGAGAACTGGCGGCGAGAGAAACCCCATGTGTGGTCGTGGTGGAGGGTCTGGAGCAGATCATTCCTCCTGATATTCAAGCTTTGGCTGCAGAAGAGAGTCTGGTGGGATATTTCGTGCGGTTATGGGAGCAATGGCAAACGCAGGAAGACGTCGCGACTGCTGAGGCAGCGCCCGTGCTTTACGAAGGGTTATTGGCCCTGGGTTGGCATCGTGAGAAAAAGGGCGGGGGATAAATGACGCGGTTGGCCATCTTAGCGATGGACGTTTCGAACTGTGGCCCGTGGCGGGGACAGCACCGGTTCGAGTTTCCGCCGACGGGAATCGCAATCCTGTGTGCTCCAAATGAAACGGGGAAAACCACGCTCCTAAGGCTTGTCACAGCGATCTTGTGGGACCACGGGGTCCCCGCGTTCAACTGGTTTGCGGAAGATAACGACGAATACCAGGCCAGCCTGGAGTATGAACGCCAGCCGGTCTCCGGCGAGGTAGCTCAGAACGGGACAGAGGCAGGTATCCGTTTTTGCATGGCCCGAGACTTTCGCACACGGAGGGTCACCCTGTCCCGGCTGGAGGATGGGCAATGGCGACCCGTCCAGGCAGGCCGTCACAAACGCAAGGGACGAACCGCGGACAACGAACAATGGTTCAACCTGGTGCAAGATGTGTTTGCTTCGATTTCGCCAGAAGCTTTTGAGCGATTGGCGATGCTTTCGCCGCCTTTCGATCCGCAGCCGGAGGGGCAATTGGTCCAATCGTTGATTTCAGGTGCCGGCGAGAATACCCGGGATGAGGCTTTGCAAACATTGCTTGAACGTCACCGGGAACTCACGCGGTTTTCGCGGACCGCCGGGATTAGTTCGAGTGATGCACGCAAACCAGGACGCCTGGAAGAGTTGCGTGAGCGGCGCGAAAGGCTCCAGGCCGATCTTGCCTTGGCCAAACAAACGCTGGAAAGGGGCTTGCAAATCCGCGAGGAAATCCAACGGTTAGACGAGCGAATTGCCAGTCTGGAAGCAAAACAACAGGAACTTGCCCAGAGCAAGCAAGTCCTCGATACGGTCCGCCGTCTTGTCCGAGAGCGCCGGGTTAAGGGCGAACTGGAACGAAGCCTCAAACGAACCCTTGACCAATGGCACAAGTTGGCAGACAAGCGGGAAGAACTGATTAAACAACAGGAAAAATTTCCATCGTTTCTTCGCGAGAGCGATTCCGAACACCGTAAGCAGTGGCGGAAGACCCTGGAGGATTTCAAAGAGCGTACCCGGCGACTCGTCGAGAAGTCGGCCAAGTTAAGTGATGATAGCTTAAGGCAGAGTTTCAGCGACGTGTGGAATTGGCCGGACGACGCCGCTTTGCGTGTGGAGCAGGTTCAGAAAGCAGTCGATTGTCATCGCCAGGCGGAGCAACGACTTCACGAGGCCGAGTCGCGGTTGGCGGGTATGCGCCCGGTGCTGGATCGACGACGACAGATGCCCGTGGTCCTTGGTGTTGCCGTTGTGGCCATGTTGATCGTCTTTTTGATTTCTGCCTTACTCCACTATTCCCTTGTGGGGATTTTTTTGGGAATCATCACGGGCATTCTCGGCGGCCTTATTACCTCGCAGGTCCATCGTCCGCAATGCTGGCCGGAAGATTATTTCAAACTCCGAAGCGTCGTCGAACAGACGCAAACTGAATGTCAACAATCTTTGCAAGAGCTTGAAAAAGCCTGGGAGGATGTGGTGGCCTGGGCACAAACACGGGACCTGGGCCTTTTGTTGCAGTCCCTGGGCCGATTCCGCACCCTGCGTGATGCCAGAGTTCAATTGAATCAAGAAAAGGCTGAGTTTGAACGAGATGCTGCCCAATTGACGGCGGGCGCTCTTCCTGAAGAATTGCAGGAATTGTGCGGGCTGACCGGTGATTTGCTCCGCGAGTCCCCCCTGCATGCCGAGGTTTTCGAGCGGGGGTTAAACGTTTTGGGTCAATTCGAGGAGTTGATCGCTCAGGATAGCTCTTATCGCCAGCAGCAAGAGACGCTTCTCCGTGGTGCTGGTGTGAACACAATCGAGGCCCTGGAAGAGCGGTATCGTCAGGCCGAGCTTGATCTTCAGGGAAATCTGCTGGAGTCACGACAGCTTGCCGAAAACAGCCCCCTGGCCGACGAGGCGCTCTCCTGGGAGGGGCAAAAGCTGGAGAATGAGTTCCGCCAGATTGAAATGCAGACTGTCCGATTGCACACGGATCTGGAAGAAGTGCGTCGCCAGCGTAACGATCGAGAACGGGAACTTGCCCGGTGGGAAGGGCAAAATGTTGTCAATGTAGCCCAGGCCCAAGAAGAGCTGGCAACGATCGACCGTGAGATTGAGGCTCTGACCGCCCGCGCTCGAAGTATCGAGCGAGCGTATCATCTTATTGACGAAGCCTATACTTCATACTCTCAGCAGCACCGTGTGGCGATCGAGAGTAACATCAATCACTTGATGCGGGGTTGGACGGGTCGGAATGATCGCGAATTTGTCATCGACGGGGACTTTTCGGTGACTTTTCGCATTCCGGAGTTGGTATCGGAGTTACAGGCGACCAGGGATTGCAAAGAGCTGAGCCAGGGGACCAGGGATCAACTGGCCCTGGCTATCCGCTGGGCGATCCTCGATCGGTTAGCTGGAGACGTGGTCTTACCTTTGCTCCTAGATGATTGTTTTCACATGTGGGATGCCGAACGCCGGGCCAATTTGCTGCGGTTTCTGCAAAGCCATTCTGACCGTCAGATCATCCTTGTCACGCATGATGAGAGCTTTCTGAACTGGGGCCAGCCGGTCAAGCATTTGACCTAAGTCCTATGGCATCCCGGTGCGATTTGACGGGACGGCAATTGCCAATGTGCCTATTTCGCCTACAGATAGCACAATTCATGAATCGCCTCTCCAGTCTAAGAGCGGGCAATCTGATCTCCTTGTGGGCTTACTTCTGATCGGTAGTTGATGCGAGTTTTCCTGGGAATCCCCTTGCGGAGCTGATTATTTCGCCGAGATCATGGGTTTTCGTGTTGCCTTGCGGGAAACCGATCGCACCAGAAACGAGCGTTCGGATCCCGCACGAACTGGTTACGAAGTCGTTCCCCAGACGTTATACTTTGTCCTGACGAACCTTCACATGACATACCCCTCATTTACAGGAAAACTTGTGTTATGACCTGGACAAGACGCCAGTTTGTGCAATTGACGACCGGTGCATTGGGTTGCACGGTGGGTATTATTCGAGGGATGCTGACGCCGGGGGATCGGCTTTGCCTCGAAGCCGCTGAGTCCGCCGGTATTGCCGATATCCCCATCGTCGATACCCATCAGCATTTGTGGGACCTCTCCAAAATTCGCTTGGCCTGGTTGGCCGGTGACGCGAAGCTCAACCGTGACTACCTCATGGAGGATTATCTGGAGGCTGTCAAAGGTCTACCGGTGGTCAAGGCGGTTTACATGGAGGTGGCGGTGGTCGATGAAGACCTCGTTAAAGAAGCGGAGTGGATCAGCGATATTTGCCGAAGCAAGCGGGGGCCGACGGTAGCCGCCGTCATTGGAGGTCGTCCTGCGAGTGAAGATTTTCGAAGTTATCTGTCACAGTTTCGGAACAACCCCGTTATTAAGGGCGTGCGTTGGATTCCCCCTGCCACGAAGCTTGGGCACAAGTATTATTTCAGCCCGGAGATGAGAAAGAACCTTCGACTCCTGGGTGAGTGGGGGATGAGCTTCGACATTTGCATTCCGCCGGAATGGCTGACCGATGCGGCAGATCTGGTGAATGCATGTCCTGAAACCCGGTTCATCCTCGACCACTGTGGGAACGCTGATCCGCAACAATTTGGACGATGGGGAAAAGAGCTTGGGGAGCAGGCCGTTCAGTATGTCGAACAGTGGCGGCGGGGAATTGATGCGCTAGCAGCTCGAAAGAATGTCGTCTGCAAAATATCGGGCATTATTGCGCGGGTAAAACCGGAGGATTGGCGGCCCGACGATCTAGCTCCCATTGTCAACCATTGTCTCGACGTCTTTGGCCCCGATCGCGTCATGTTCGCCGGAGATTGGCCGGTGTGCACGAAGGGTGCGCCCCTCCGCGAGTGGATCCTGGCTCTCCACAAGATTGTCGCGGGACGGCCCTTGGAAGAACGGCGGAAACTCTTTCACGATAATGCCGTCAAGTTCTACGGTCTGGATCCCTGACGAGCGATGGCGAGGTCAACGAGAGGTTCTGGCGAGGCAGGTCGTGAGTCACTCTGCGTGAACATGGAGATTGCCCACGTCGGTGGTCATGTTTCGTCGATTTGTTTGCGGCATGGCACCTTCCTGCGAGTTGTGCTGGGCTGTCCGCGCTCGGTTTTGCAGGAAAGCAATTGGCCGGCTGTAAGCGTTGCGATCTTGCGACGCTTCATCAACCGGTGGGGTTTTCGATCCAGCGGGCGTAGCAACGGGCGCAAAGATAAAAGCTGAAACGCCGATAAACCTGGTCCATCGCTTCTTGGGCGGAAAGCTGTGACAGTTCTTCGAGAACGTCACGAAAGGCTGCGTTCAAGTCGTTGGGATATTCGTCGAAATCTAACTGAGGTGGCGTGGGATCGGCCATGGCCTCAATGTTGACGAGATAGCATGTCCCCCGACCAAGCTGAAGCTCGATGCCACAGCGCTGACAAGCCACCGGGTAATGGAACCGCGGATCATCATTCGCCATGTCCTCATTTTAACTCAGCGTGTTGTCAGAAGGCTACAGTTGTGTCGAATTGTAACATCCGGTTCGGAGAGAAGTTTCATCCCATGGGAATTGACTCCAAAGTAATCCTGGTTACATTGAAGACGCGAACGATGGGATGCCTTGGGTGACTTGAACAGGTTTGACAGGCCACTCCGATGTCAATCCATGATGCGACCATGTTTTTCACACAATAATGACGGCATGTTCAATGTCCAAGTTCTTTTCCCGGGGAGGTTTGAGCCATGAAATCTGCGAAACGGTGGATGTTAGGATTTGCACTTTCCGCCAGTCTGGGAATGCTTTGCAGTCCGTCGTTATGGGCCTCTGAGGCAACGAAGCGTCCGAATGTCTTGATTATCACAACGGATCAGCAACGAGTGGACGCGGCAAGCGTTGTCGGAAACAAGTGGCTCAAGACACCCCATCTGGATGCCCTGGCTGCCCAGGGTGTGTATTTTACGAAGTCGTATTGCTCCTATCCCTTGTGCAGTCCTTGTCGTGGAAGCCTCCATGCGGGGCGATTTCCTCACGAAATTGGCGTGGATCACAATAACATGTCGATCTCCCCATCTGTCACGATATCCGGGCAACTTTTCCAGCAGGCAGGATACGACACAGCCTATGCGGGTAAGTGGCACCTACCGTCGCCTTATCCGACGGACGGTATCCCGGGCTTTACGGTTTTGAACAACACGACCCGCCAGAAAAAGCTGGCTCATGATGTGGACGATGCCACAATGCGGGTTGCCATCGAATTCATCAAGCAAAAACGTGAAAAGCCATTTTATCTTGTCGTCTCTTTCATCAATCCTCACGATATTTGCTTGCTGGCAGGGGAGGATAGCCCTCTGTTTGAACAGGTCTGGGAAAAATATGGTCCTCCGGCTGGGGCCGAGCTTCCACCTTTACCCGCCAGTTTTGCCCTGCCCGAAAACGAACCTACATGGCTCCTTCAGCGACGTCCTAAACATCCTCAGTGGGACGAAAACCATTGGCGGCGCTACATTTATGCATATTATCGTATGGTCGAAGATGTGGATCAGCAGATCGGCGAGGTCCTGAAGGCCCTGCGGGAAACCGGACAGGAAGAGAATACCCTCGTGGTTTTCACCAGCGACCATGGCGAAGGGTTGGCGGCCCACCGCTGGACAGGTAAGATGATGTTCTTCGATCCCGAGGCCGCTGTTCCGCTCATCGTAAGTTGGAAAGGCACGACTCCGGCGGGACGGATTGACGAAAACCACCTGGTCTCCACTGTGGATGTGCTCCCCACAATCTGCGATTACGCCGGCATCAAGCCGCCGGCGGAGGTACGCGGGCAGAGTCTCCGAGCGATTATTGAAAACCCTGCTGTACCGTGGCGATCCTTCGTCGTGTCCGAGATGGCTCACACGGCAGCCCTGGGCCGAAGCTTTATGGTTCGAACGGACCGCTACAAGTACATGGTGATTCCTGTTGCGGGGCAGGAGCCTTTGGAGATGCTCTTCGACATGAAAGCGGACCCTGATGAGTTGAAAAATCTGGCTGGAGATCCAAATCTGTCGGACCAGCTTAAACAGCACCGTAACCTGCTTGAGCAATGGAAACAGACAACGCAGGAATCGAAGTATCCTGTCCTTCCCAATCCACAGGCGGGACGTCCCCGGGCGCAACGAGCCAAGAGGGCCGCTTAGCCGTCGTTTGTTCGGCTTGATCTGACAGGGAAAGCCACACGTGACGGCGGAGGAGCACACACCTACCGCCGAAAAAGCGAAATCGCATGCTAATGGGATGACACGACCGACAGAGCATATAAACTCAGCCATTTTCAGGAGTGACGAATCATGAAGACATTTCTTCGTGGTCGAAAAGAACCAGCGTTCATTTGGATCCTGGCGTGCGTTGTTTTTGGTTTTTCCTTCTTCCAGGAAACACACACGGCATGGGCGACGGAAAAACGTCCTAATATTCTGCTCATTGAAGTGGATAGCATGGACGGCCGGGTGATGGGATGTATGGGCCATCCGGCGATGACTCGTGCAACTCCAAACCTCGATGCGCTCGCCAAACGAGGTATGCTATTTCGGAATGCGTATACTAATAACCCCATCTGTTGTCCGTCGCGAGCCAGTATGTGGAGTGGCAAATACACGTTCCATTGTGAAGGTTGGAACAACTACAAGGGCCTTGACCCGGGCACGCCCACCTTTCGCGACGAGCTGGAAAAAGCCGGCTACGTGACTCAGACTTTCGGAAAGCTGGATTATCTTTCGGGGGCACATTCGGTGCGGGCGCGGGTGACGGCTTGGGCACGCTCGGCCAACATCGAACGGCCACAATACCGTATCGGACCACCCCGGGTTATGGAGGAGGATCTCGTCCGTGTTCACGCCGGCGACTGGAGGAATGCGGATCGAGCAGCGAACTGGCTTAGAGAGAACGCAAAAGGTGAGAAACCGTTCTGGCTGTATCTCGGCCTGAGTCTGCCACACCCGGCGTTTCAAACCTCGCGGTATTACTTGCGGATGATCGACGACTCTGGTGTCACTGTGCCGCCTATGGACCAATATGATCACCCGGTGATGCGCTATCAACGGTTGGTCAAGAACTGGGAGCACGGCTATTCGGATGAGATGGTTCGGCTTGTCCGAAGGGTCTATTTCGCCATGATTGCGGAGACGGACGCCATCGTCGGACATGTGCTGACTGCGTTGCGGGAATCTGGTGCGGAAGATTCCACCTATGTGATTTTTATCAGTGATCATGGCGAAAATGCTATGGAACATCGGTTGTGGTACAAAATGAATCACTATGAATCGTCCGCCCGCATTCCCATGATCATCGCCGGCCCGGACGTCCGACAGGGCGTGGTCAACGAGAGTTTGGTGTCGCTCATCGACATTTTTCCTACATTAATGGACATGGCCCGTTGGCCCAAACCCGACGGTCTTGATGGGCATTCCCTCATGCCGGAGTTACTAGGACAACCCAGCACACGCCCGGATTGGGTCTTCAGCGAGTATCATGACACGGCCTGCAACACGGGGAGTTTCATGGTTCGCCGTGGTCCCTGGAAATACATCGCTTACCCGGGTTATGAGCCGATGCTGTTCAACCTGAACGAGGATCCCGACGAGATTCGTAACCTGGCCTCGCAAATGCCCGACAAAGTACGAGAAATGGATCAACTCCTGCGTTCCATTGTGGACTACGATGCTGTCGATGCAAAGGTAAAAGCCTACGATCGGGCCAGCTTTGCCGCCTGGCGAGACGAGATGAAGAAACAGGGCAAATACGAGGTGGTGATGGCCCAAATCTTCAGCGGGTATGACGGCGTCAATGCGAAGACGGCCCAGCCTTGGACTCCGGAAGATGAAGCCAGGATCGAGCGCTGGCTGAAAGGAGAATAGCCATGCCAAGACATGTCCCGTTTGTTCTTTGGGTTACCGTGACCTTCTTATTTGGCGGAAACCGTTTGGAGGCAGCACAACCTCCCGCTTCAGCCAGCGAAGATCCGGTAGAAACGATTGAGGCCCAGGTGGATGCCCAATCTGTTGTTCAGTATTTGCTGAGACATCAAAAAGAGAATGGCGCCTTTGGGCCGATGGGCCATCAGCACACAGACATGGCCTGGAATTATCCCGCCGTTTGCGCCCTGATTCTGCTGGGGGTGCAGGTCCCACGTGCGGACGATTGCTTCCGAAATGGCCAGGACGCACTGTACAAGCACCCCGGTTCGCACAACACCAATTTTGCCTGGGATATCTATCAGCGCGCCCGATTGGCGGAGTGCCTCAACCATCGGGGGGAGGAGGGATTGAACCTGGCCGATACCTGGACGCTTCAGTATCAGGATCGAAAAGGCCAGTACTATTTTCGGATTCCAGATAACCTCATCAAGAAACGAATCGCACCGTTTTGCGACATTCCCACATTGTTTTACTGGGTGGATGCGATCGTGACCTCGGGTGGCCGGATTCAGAACCCCGATGAGGGCCTGAAGTTTCTTCGCTCTCGGCAATTGCCAAACGGGGCATTTGTGGATGCGTATCGTGTGGAAGACGTCACAGAAGACAATGCCCATGTGATGGCCACGGCCCAGGCTGTGTCGGTGTTCCAATTACTTGGCGACAAGGTTCCGCGGCCGAACGAATGTGTGGCCTGGATCCGCTCTTGTCAGGATGCAAGTGGTGGTTTTCGCTGGCATCCATCCCACACGTGTCCAAGCAATAAGCCGGATGTTTGGTACACCTGGGCTGCCGTTCATGCGTTAGCCTCTCTGGATGCTAAACCGGCTGATGTCAACGGTTGCTTGGAGTGGTTAAACAGCCTGCAAAACCCGGATGGCGGGTTCGGAGATCGCCCCGGCTGGAACTCCCGACTGTATAGCACTTACTACGCTGTGCATGCGATGAGTATTCTGAATGCTTCGGCAGGCGGAGCACGGGCGGCTGTCACAACCAAGACGGCGACTGCCACCCGTAAGGTCATTCCGGAAGAAAAGTATCAGATTTATCAGGCCTCATTCAAGACCCCGCCCGGTGGGCCGGAAATGGTCGAAGTCGCCAGAAAGCTCCGGATCAATTTCCTCGGGGTCAAGGATAATAGCCCAAACACCCCATCCGTGCCAATTTCTGTGGCCCGATCTTATATCAAGGAACGAGGCTACCCCATGGAAGTGGTTTCCATACCCGAACAATACGGCCATCAATTGAAATGGGTGGGAGGACACCCGGCCAATCACGTTGCGAATTTCTTCCTTCCACTGGACGATTCACCGGAAGTAAGAGACTTCCTCGCAGCCGTGGATGGTGCAGGGCGCCAAGGTCTTCCGTGGCGGGACTACGTCGAAAATGTGATCCGGCCTGTTGTTCAAAGGGGGTCACTTTTCTACCCCGAATTGGACTACGAAATGATGAATGCTTACATTGTCTATGATGATGGTCTGGAAGAGGGGGCGGGCTACAACGCAGTGATCGGCGGTCTTGGCTGGCCCATCTGGGACTGGATTCGCATGTTCCCGTACCGCGAACGTTGGGTCGGTAAATTGCCCATCATCGTCGATGCCGATGCCCACGGGGAAATTGCAAAATGGCTGGAACCGCTTGACCGACAACGGGTCCTCTATCTGGCGAAGAGTTATGACCTTCCGCATTTCCTTGAGGCCTGCCGGCAGGGGCGAACAGTGTGCGTGATACGCGGGGGACAGAACAAGGATGAAATGGCTTTTTACGGAGATCCCGCGGTTGTCGAGTATGTCAAACAGCACCAAAGTGAATGGCAGTGGTGGTAGTGCCTACCTGAGTGTAATTTCCCTCCCGCAAGACTTCAGGAGAATCCTTCATGCGCGGTCGCATCTTTTGTTTTGTCGTCATCACTGTTTTTACCATTCTCTGCCCTTGTTATCGCGAAACATGGGGCGAAAGCCCTGGGGCTGAGTCTTCATCGTGGATCGTCTGTGCCACGGTTCCTGTTGCCGAGAAGACCTGGCACTGGAACTGGGCAAGTTGGGATCAGGAAAAGATCGTCAGTTTCGGTTCGTATCAGTACACCGTCTTTTGGGATGCCGAGGGTGTTTTTGTCCTGGCCAGACGGAATCTCAAAGATAACACCGTGCAACTTGTGCGGGTTCCTCAGTGGAAGCTCTCGGCCGACGACGCCCATCGCAACACGTGCCTGGGGATTTCTGAGGCCGATGGTCGGTTGCACTTTTCCTGGGATCATCACAATAACCCGCTTAACTATGGGCGAACCCGTGCTGGCTTTTTGACTCAACCACCAGAACAGATCTCAGTCGATGATATTGAGGCCCGACAGCCCCTGGCAGAAGGTCGCATCCCTGCTATGCGTGTGACGTATCCTCGTTTTCTCAATGACAGCAAGGGAAACCTGTATCTTTTCTATCGCGAAGGTGGCTCAGGCAACGGGGACAACTACCTGTGGCGATACAACCCGGAGAACGGACGTTGGACAATGGTTGGCCACGTCTTCAGTTCGCGAGGAACCTATGGTCCGTGGCAAAACAGCACCTCACGGAACGCCTACTTCCACGATTTGGTCTTCGATAAAAACAATCGCTTTCACGCGACCTGGGTCTATCGTGAAGTTGCCGAAACCTGGGCCAGCAATCACGATTTGCATTACGCATACAGTGACGACGGCGGCCAGACGTGGTTCAACAATGCAGGCGAGAAAATCGCCGACATGGTGGCCAATGATCCTATCGAGTTGAACGATCCGGGAATTGTCGTCCGGCCGATACCTGTTTATTCATGGCTTATGAATGCCGGCTGCATGGCGCTGGATTCTCATGGCCGACCGCATGTTATTACGTTTAAGCTTCCCGAACCGCGTCAGCCGGACCAGCTTAAACATGATCCTCCGAATGTCATCCGTCAGGACCTCCGTTTTGTTCATTACTGGCGGGGTGATGACGGGACGTGGCACGGCGGAGAACCGATTGAAGTGGGGATTCCTGGCGAAAGCGTCGCACGGGGAAACATCGTCTTTGGTCCCGACGAGACCCTCTTTTTCTACTGGGCTGATCGAGCGGACAGACGATTCCGGTGTCTGGAAGCCTCCGCTGCGGATCAGTGGCGATCATGGCGAACTTATGTGCTCCTCGAAGGGAACATGACGGGTCAGGATGCTTCCAAGCACGATCGCCGCCGCTGGAAAGACGATGGCATCCTTTCATTCACCGCCCGATTCGGGGATCAAGGCTTTGGCATTGTGGATCTGAAGTTATCGCGAGCAACTCCATAAGAAAAGGTACTAAGGTCTGGTCCTTTGCGACCGGACTGTTTAACAAGTCTGGAGAAACTGCGAGGCCAAAAAACTGATTAATCGGGCAATCCACAACCTCACGGTTGCCCGCACCGGTTTAAGGTTCTTCTTATTTGATTTCGACGTCCAAGAGACGGCCAGGACCTGGCGCCCATTGGCTCTTGGCATAGTCGTACGGAACGGCCACAATTCGCGAACCGGTGATTCGGATCACCATGAACTCGCTCGGACTCCCGGGCGCTGGTGATGGCAACTGGATGAAGTACCGCCCGCGATAGTGATCAACTTTAGCTTTGTGATAGTGCCCCCCAAGTATCATCAGAACGCGATACGGAGCGAGTATCTCAATGAGCTGGTCCCGGTTGGTCAGCGCATCGTAACACAAGTGCGTGGCGACAATCGTCGGTGTCGTCGGTGGGACTTTCGCCAGCTCTTCGTTTAGCCATTTGAGAGCAGCATCGGTGAGCGGTTGGGCGGGGTTATTCAGACTCTCATCGTATTTTGAATAGACACAGATGAACCGGATACCACCGGCAGAAAACGTGTAACTCAGCCCGCCATGTTGGGCGATGAGCCATCTCTTAACCGTTTCACTCGGTACCTTGCCGCCTTCGTCATGGTTTCCGATCACATTGTACACCGGATAATGGAGTTCGTCTGTGACGAGACGGACAAACGTATCAAGTGCCGCGTGGGTGGGCCATTCTGTTATATCGCCGCAGCCGAAGACGAATGCGGGTTTGTCCACCGTACCGCCGATTGAATCGGGATAGGGTGTTCCGGGCAATCGGTTCATGGCGGCAATCGCTGGTTCAAGATGCTTGCCGTTTCCATCCGTCTGCACGTGCTGGTCCGACCATCCGAAAAACGTCAGATCAGGATCATTGCTGATGCAGGTTGTGGCCGCCGCGAATACGAAAAGCAAGCTGGCGGTGACCCGCAAAGCATGCCATCCCAAAAACTGCTTGATACGTGGCCACGGATAAAAGAAAGTCATTGAAGTTCGGCAATTGTAGCTCATGGCACATTCTCAACGGAAAGTTGGGGACTGAACAAATGCCGCCACCTGTTCCCTGAACGAAGCTTCCATCCGTGGGTCACTCGTACTGCAACCGGGCCGTAGCACGGCATGCCTTATCGCACCGAAATCGAACCCAATGGGCCTGCAGAGCACCAAAATCATGGCGGAAAGGCTTTCCCGGCGCGACTTCGAAGTCGGCGTAGCGCCAGAAACCCGTGTGGTCGAAATCGATCTCGACGGTGAAACGAACCGTTTCGCTGGCATCGTGAGATAATTCCAGTGTCTTGTGGGCGTACCCGGTCATGAGATAGGGATCGGATGGCTCGCCCGGCGTGACAGGCGTGTTGTTCCAGGGGCCGCCTTCTCCCCGCGGTTGTCCCAACTTCCACAAATCATCCAGGCATCCAAACCACAGGCGGGGACCACTGGGATTGCCAAACACCTGGCCATCGTGAGCGGCATTCTCCGCGACACCCGCCAGGACGAGCAGCCCGCGCCAGGAGCAGAAATCGATGATCCGCTTGGAATGGCTGCAGACGGGTTTCATCTTGGACCAGTCCGGTTGGTTCTTGGGATCACGCGGAATCTCATAGAATGTGCCGTGAATGTTCGCCAGAAATCGCTCGGAAGCGACCTCTCGCACAGCTCGCATTTTGCCCAACCACTGATCAAAAGCAGCCGGACCGCGGGGGAGTCGCCACGAGCGCCCTGCCGAGTCGCGAACAATGATAGACGAATCGTCAACTTCAAAGTCGGCCTTCAATTCGGCAACCTTTGCAACCTCCTCAGTTCGGTCCTCCTTCGGGGTGACAAGTACTGGTTGGCCCTCAGGTGTGATGTCCACCTCATGATAGCCGAGCGACTGGACTCCACCCTTCGCATCGCCTTTCCAGACAAGCCACTGAAGGTTGCGATTGTGCGCCGCAGGACGGATTAACCCCCCGTAATGTCCGACCGGGGATGAAACATCGGCCAGTCCCGAGAAAACTGCGCTCTCATTTGCTTTGGCAGGTCGCGGCGACCAGCAGTGGAAATACACTGTGACCCGACAGTTGGCAGTGGCTTGCACCCGAATCCATTCTGCCGTCATATCGTTGGGGATACTCAGGCAACGATACTGACCCGGCTCAATTTCGATATCAAAGAGTGTCTCCCATTTGCCCTCGCCCGTGCGATCTCCCTCGAATTGAAAAGTCACCGGCCGATCACTTTGTTGGACGATATGAACGCATCTTTGCTCATAACCCGCAATGAGGAACGGATCAGATGGCGTCCCCGCAGTCACGGGATCATCCATCCAGACGCCACCCCAACCTGCTGCCGGACCAAACTGACGGAGGTCATCCGGCGTTCCAAACCACAGATTGGATTGCCCCTGGCCACACATCGGGTTATTCATCATCGAGGCGTCATCGGCGCCAAGAACCACACGGCCGTTCCAGTGGCAGAAATCAGGAATATACCGTAGATGAGTGCACAGTGGGCGAATGCCACTACATGCTTGAGCCCAGAAACCCTTTGGAAAATCAAACATCTGACCGTGCATGCAGAGCATCAAACGCCCGGGGGCAATTTCTCGAATCCGGGGCCATTCCGTGTACCAACCGTGTCGGGGATCAAAGGTGTGACTTCCCTTCGGCAGACGGTACGTGAACCACTGGCCACGATCCAGCAACTTGAGGATCACCGATCGTTTATCCCAGCCAATGGCCCAGAGGGGCGCATCATCGCTGGGGCTGCCTTCGATTCCCCCCGGACCGGTCACATCGCAAAATTGCTTGCGTTCGACAATCCGCCAGGTCTTGCCATCCCATTCTGCGAGCACACCAGCTTCTTCACCCTGTGCAGGACCACCCACCAAGAGATGGCGATATCCGTCGGCAGGCCCGGCCTCTCCGTTATTCGCAATCACCACCCGTCCTTGAGCTGTGTAACCGCCTTTGCCGTGCCAACCCGGGACAGGTTTTACAAAAAGCCGCTTGACAGCCAGGGTGTGGACATCAACCTCGTAGATGGCTCCCTCCATGTCGAAGAAATAGACTTTATTGACAGGGTCCTCCAGGTGTCGCATGATGGCCGTCATTCGCCCGCGGAGTTCCTTGAGATCGGCTGCGCGAACGTTCCGTTGCTTGTCAATGAAATACGGTCCCAGGATCAGTTGCTCCGATTCCCGGTGAATCATTCGCCCAGCATGTGTTCCGCCAACACTCTCGGGCCGAATGATGACATTCATATTGGCGTCGAGTTCGTACAACTTGTCGTTACTGCCCATTGTCTTGTGTTGCGGATAAGTGAGATACCACAAGCGGTCGGCCCAAGCGGCAATGGCCCCGATGCCACATTCCCCGTGGTTTGGCCGGTCAGCAGGGTCTTCCGGTTGATTGAAAACGGCCAAATGGGGATAGATTCCGCTGATCTGGACATACCGAGGTTTTTCGGCAGTAATTTGTTTCCCGGCATCCTCCTCGGCAAACACGAATCCCCCAGCAAATAGTAACCCCACCGTGGCGCCAAGAACGATCGTCTTCAGGTGCTTCTGCATTGAGGTGCCTCACATCGTTCTGATAATCCCTGCGTAGCGGAGACGTGGGTAGTTCGAAAGGAAACTGTTCGTCTGTATATCACAGCTATGCTAAAATCGCACGTAACCTCTAGCGTCCATCGATACGGAAGGCGGTCGCCAGAGAATTGGCAACCTCACTGAGTTTAACACCCTGACCGGTTCCGAGACAACCAATTCATCGGGAGAAGGAGTCCACCAGTTTGTCGGCAATCAGCAGTGATTCCGCGTCAGCCGGTGGAAGCGTTCCATGAGATCGCGGGTGATTGGGCCGGGCTTTCCATCACCGATCGGACGGCTATCGACCTTGACCACGGGGACGATTTCCGCCGCTGTTCCCGTCAGAAAACACTCATCGGCGATATACACATCATGTTTTGTCAGGGGGACTTCCAGGACACGGATATTCGCCTGCTGGGCCAGCTCGATGACGGCTGCCCGTGTGATCCCCTCAAGGATGCCCGCCTCACGTGGTGGCGTTAGCAATTCCCCTCGGCGGACGATAAAAATATTGTCGCCCGTGCATTCCGCCACTTCGCCCTTGTGGTTGAGCATCAATGCCTCGATGCAGCCTGCCTGAAGACCCTCAATTTTGGCCAGGATGTTATTCAGATAATTGAGCGATTTGATTCGCGGGCTAACGGCGGCGGGATGGTTTCGCATCGTGCTCACCGTAATGATTTCCAANCNATTTTCGTAGTATTCCTTGGGATAAAGAGAAATGTGATCGGTAATGATGATCACCTGCGGCTGGCTGCACCGGTTCGGATCAAGACCGAGAGTTCCGACGCCCCGTGTCACCACAACACGAATATATCCATCCTCAATCCCGTTGATCCGCAGTGTATCCTCGATGGCCCTGGCCATCTCCTCTTTGGTCATGGGAATGGCGAGCCAAATGGCCTTGGCCGAATCCCACAGCCGGTCCAGGTGATCTTTCATGCGAAAGACTTTGCCGGCATAACTGCGGATTCCTTCAAACACCCCATCCCCGTAAAGCAAACCGTGATCGTAAACGCTGATCTTGGCGTCATCCTTGTCGTAGTAACGACCGTTGATATAGACTTTCAACGACATGGCGTGATCTTAGACCTCAACTGATCAAGGGCTATTTGGAGAACCGAAATCTCTTTGTGGACAAACTATTAGCGTACCATCCTAACCACGGATTGGCGAGATGCCAATATGGCAACCCAACTCGGGATCGTGGGGCAGTTATGTCCCCTCTTTGCGAATTTGACCGCCAGACAAAGACACAATACGATCTGCCAGGGCAGCGATCGCGCGATCGTGGGTGACCATGACTATGGTAAGATGCTCCTCTTCTCTTAAGGTTCGGAGGAGGTTGAGGATTTCCTCGCCTGTTGCCGGGTCGAGGTTTCCCGTAGGTTCGTCGGCCAGGAGGACTTTTGGGCGATTGATGAGCGCCCGCGCAATCGCTGCCCGCTGGAGTTCCCCGCCAGAAAGCTCGTGTGGTCGGTGTTTTAGCCGATGGCCCAACCCCATGAGTTCCAGGAGTTGAGTCGCCCGTCGTCGGTGCTCTGCCCGCTCGCGCCAGTATCCCCAAAGCGATCGACCAATCATCACCGGAACAAGCACGTTTTCCAAAGTTGTCAATTCTGGCAGGAGATGATAGAACTGAAACACCATGCCGAACGTTTGATTGCGGAGCCGATCACGAAGGTGGGTCGGCAAATTGTCGATCCGATCGCCTCCCAAAAAGATGGCCCCGTCGTCTGGCTGATCGAGCTGGCCCAGAAGGTGCAGGAGGGTGCTCTTGCCAGAACCACTTTGGCCAACGATGGCCAGGAATTCACCCGGCCACACGTCGAGATCGACCCCTTTCAGCACAGGTATTTCCACACTCGCTTTGCGGTAACTCTTGACAAGCCCACGGACCGAAAGAAGCCGCTCGGATGGATCAATCGAAACTTCACTCGGGGTCTCGCAGGGATGCGAATGCAAGATCGTTTCGGACATCTCGTGATCGTGCTCCACGACTCGAAAATGCGGCGCTGAAACCGTAGGGTGGGCACAAGGAATTGCCGGGGTGCTTACCGGTGGCGAAGTGTTCATCTCTTCGGCGGCAGTGGGAAGCCAATGGCTGGCAGTGGGTTTATTCATAGCGGAGGGCCTCCACAGGATGGAGTCGCGCTGCCCGCAGTGCTGGCAGGACACTGGCCAGAACAGCGATCAACAGTGCCCCGAACATGATCCATCCCACGGTCCATGCATCGATAATCGTGGGAATCTTGTAAAAGTAGTAGATATCCGGGTCGAAGACACGGTGGCCCGTGATGCGGCCCAGCAGATCGGCAATTTCGTTAATATGTTCCACAAAAAGAAGGCCCAGAATCAGCCCCACACCTGCGCCCACGACACCAAGGAGCAAACCGTAACCCAGGAAAATGCTCATAACCCCTGGTCCGGAAGCCCCCAGGGCCTTGAGGATGCCGATATCGCGGGTCTTTTCCACAACGATCATGAAGAAAATCGCCAAGATGCCGAAACCGGCGACGCAAATGATCAAGAAAAGCAACACATTAAGGATGGCGGTTTCCATGTTGACGGCGGCCAGCAAAGGTCCCTGGTTATCGCGCCATGTGTCAATCGCGTAATACTGGGGGGCAAATGCCGCCCGAAGACGGTCGCGAACTTCATTCATATCGGCTCCGGGCTTCAACTTAATGCTGATCGCATTGACATAGCCTTTGCCGGTTGATGGATCAATCATCCCCCGCAATTGCTGCACGACCCGAATCGGCACAAAAACGAAATTGGAGTCGTATTCACTCATTTTGCTTTCGTAGAAATCCACCACCGTAAAGTTGTCGCTCACAATCCGCGGAGGTGTGCCGACAGTAGGAAGGGTAAGTTTGACGTCATCACCCGGCAGAATCAAAAAATGATCCTGACCCTCTCGACGAAAACTGGCCAGGCCAATTCCCAAAATGGCACCCGTGTACTGGGATTTCTCAGGATCAAATTGGGGCGCGGATTCACCGTTGCCGCCCCGCTCAAAAGGATTGCTGAAGGCTGACGCTTCAGGTGCTGAACCCTCGGGTTTCTCCTCTGATGTGGAGTTAAACTGGTCAATCATCTTTCGCAAACGGGCGGCCCGGCGACGATGCTCCCATCCCGCCAGCGACATTTCATCGCGCGGGAGACTCGGGCCATCCGCCTGGTGATCAATGACGTCGTAGCCGCCTTCCCGAAGACTGAAACTCAATTGCCTCCGGTTTTCCGGATGCTGGAGATACCTGCTGAAATCGCTGACCTGAGCTTGGGTCCTCTCATCCACCCCAATGATCTGCACCGGCCGCGTCATCCACGTCTCGCCGACCTGGTAATTGAGCATGCCAGGCACAACCACCGTTGGAGTCATGGCTTCGATACTGTCTCCGGCCACACGGCGAATCTCTGCCATGTGCCAGTCGGCATCGGGAAAGCCTTCCAGACTCCGCGATTGAAAGATCAGGTCCGAAAGAATCCCATGAAGCCGGTTCTGCATCTCGTGGGTAAAACCCAGCATCACGCTGTTGACGACAATCATCGTCGCCACCCCAAGGGTGACGCTGATAATCGAAGCCAGGGCGATATAGCGCGTCTTCAGATACCGCCAACACAGGAGCCATCGATACATTGCGGGTGTCCTCCGTGACCACCCGAAGAGGGGGTCAGTCGGCCTCCGGCCGATACAGTGGGAACAATATGACCTCACGGATGCTCTGACAGTTTGTCAGTAACATGACCAATCGGTCAATACCAATTCCCAGTCCACCAGCGGGCGGCATACCGTGGCGAAGGGCGCGGATGAAATCCCGGTCCATCCGGGCCATGGATTCTTCCTCAGGAAGTCCTTCCAACTGACGGCTGAAAAGCTCCTCCTGCAAATCGGGGTCATTCAACTCAGTGTAGGCGTTGGCCAACTCCATGCCTTGCACAAACAGCTCGAACCGCTCCGCGATTTCGGGCTTGTCCTTCTTCCTTTTCGTCAAAGGGCAGATGGAAGCGGGATAATCCATCACGAAGATCGGGCCTGTCAATTTCGGCTGAATAAATTCCTCAAAAATCTCATTCTTGATTACATCAGGATGGCGGCCCGTGACCTCGATTCCTCGCGATGCGGCAAAATAGGAAATTGACGACGGATCGGTAGGATTCACGCCCGTGTGTTCCGCCAGTAACTCGTCGTAGCTTTTCCGGGCAAAAGGCGGTGTGAAATCCACGACGTTTTCCCCCCACGGCAGCTGCATGGGTTGCCCCGTCGCTTTGATGGCCTGCACAATCAGCTTCTCGGTCAGGTCCATCATCGTGTGATAATCGCCGTAAGCCTGATAGACCTCCAGCATCGTGAACTCGGGGTTGTGGCGCGGACTGATTCCCTCATTTCGGTAAACCCGCCCAAGTTCGTACACCCGTTCCATCCCACCGACGAGGAGTCGCTTCAAATGAAGCTCCAACGCAATGCGGAGGTAAAGGTCCATATCGAGGGCGTTATGATGGGTCACAAAAGGACGCGCAGCAGCCCCACCAGCGATTGCGTGAAGGGTCGGCCCCTCAACTTCCACAAAACCTTCTTCCGCCAGTGTGGCACGGATGGAATGCACGATCTGTGTCCGCCGGAGAAAGCGATCCATGACGCCTTCCGTGTATGCCAGGTCAAGGTAACGCATCCGGTTGCGGAGTTCTGGATCGGCCAAACCATGCCATTTTTCTGGCGGCGTTTCGATGGATTTCGTCAAAAATCGCAGGTCATCGGCGAAGATCGTCAGCTCGCCCGTCTTGGTTCGTTTCAGCTCCCCATCGACTCCGATGATATCTCCCAGGTCAAGACATTGAGCCAATTCCCAGTTCCTGTCACCGATCTGGGCCTTGCCCAGAAGGACCTGAATCTTTCCGCTCCAATCTCGGATGTCGATAAACATGATCTTTCCGGCGCGACGAAGGAGCATGATCCGTCCGGCAGCGCGGACTCGGGGACCTCTCAATTCGGGCGGTTGCCCAACTTGGCAATCGCCGGAGGTGATAACCTCGATCTCGTTTTCACGAGATCGGATTTCGCGAATGGGCCGGTGACCATCGAACCGCCCTCCCCAGGGATCGAATCCGAGTTCGGCAATTCGCCGAAGCTTCTCTCGCCGGGCCGCTTCCAGATGACTCTTTGGCCGCTGGCCCCCTGTCTGCGAGGATGACGCTGCATTGTCCTGACTCATGGGGTGATTTCCTGATTCGGTGTTTGCAAGTACAAACGATGGAGCAACCGGGGATTATTTCGTTGGTGGAACAGCTGGTTCGTGTTAGCTTAAAACCTCTGTACTAGAACGGGTTCTCCACAAGGTCCGAGTACCAGTCACACTTGGTCTGATTCCGAACACCCATCGTCCCATCTATCGTAGGGACGATTCAGGGACTGTTCCTGTTCGGATCCCGATGGCTCTGAAACGCCTGTTGAGCTACTTAAGGGGCATCCAACCCAGTGTTTGCGTCTTGTGTATTTTTTGTGTTCCTGATCTCAACCGTAATCTTTTCAGTTTACAAACTTGGGACCATCCGCCAACGGGGAACCGGGCAGGGAGTCCGACATACTGCACGCTTTCGAAAGGGGATCCAGTATGTTGCGTGACCGTAGGTTCGGGCGCCGCCGGATGCGTTGTTGGTTGCAAATGGATGCCTGCTGCCGGCCACAGCCGAACGGTCAGCCACAATCCACGTGCATCTGAGGCGCATATGCGGCTGGCGTTGTGGTGAGAGATGTGTGATGTGAGCTGTTTGTCGAACGGCACCCCGGGTGCATTTCACACTTTGTAACGTTCACTGGGCATGGGAGTAGGTGTTCACCCCCGTTTGGCGGGCCTGGTGGCGCAACCAAAATGATCTCATCGGGGCTGAGTCGCTTAGGTAATCAGCACGCAGTTGCAACACAGCCTCGCTCGTCTCCCTCGCCCAGAATTTCTCCGTCCCCTTCACCCGCCGATTGATCTGCTTGATCACCGACTCCACAGGACTGCTCGTTAAAGGCAAACCCAACCGCCGATACTCCGGATAGTTCATC